>ENA-OQAX01000039-OQAX01000039.1-human-gut-metagenome-genome-assembly--contig:-NODE-39-length-23592-cov-3.054762_pt1 | contig 23592 bp, 28 predicted proteins | sample MGYA00242741_ERZ504539 | MGnify/ENA primary metagenome ERZ504539 (study PRJEB26092, sample SAMD00036277) | human gut metagenome | host: Homo sapiens | study: EMG produced TPA metagenomics assembly of... | reverse complement strand
TAGTATAACATGAAAATATTATGAGGGGACTGCTCTGGGGGAGGTGGTCCTTTCGTTGTATTTTTGGGGATTTTTTGGGAGTGTGTTATAATGGGGAAAAAAGGGGGACGCTCAGAAAAAAAATATTTTTTATTTTCATGTGCGGTTTCGGGGGTCTAAGATATTCTAAGTTCTCAGAAATCTGCTAAAAGGCATGAGCAGCCTTCTCAAACTCGCTCCGTTGCAAACTTCGCTCAGACAGTGATACAGTCGGCTCATAACGCAGATTCCCGAATACCAAGAATTAATCTAAGCCCCTGCAATGCACATGAAATAAAATATTTTTCTGAGCTGGCTGTTGGGTGTTGTGATGATTGGATTGGATATGTGGGAGGTTTTTATGGCTTGGGTTAAATTTGTGCGTGAGGATATTGAGATAGAGGTGGAGGATGGGATATCGGTACTGGAGGCGGAGATTCAGGCAGGACTGAGGCCGGATGCGCCTTGTGGCGGGCTGGGGAAATGTGGGAAGTGTCTGGTTAAGATTAATGGTGAAGTTGTTAAGGCGTGTCAGGTGCGGATTGGTGAAGGTGAGACTTGTGTAGTGGAGACATTGGACAGGGCTGGCAATGAGAAGATTTTAACGGATGGATTTAACAGAGAAGTTGTGTTTGAACCGGGACTACGGATGGCTCAGGTTGAGTTGGAGAAGGCGAAAACAGGGGAGAAGCGGTCGGACTGGCAGAGGCTGCTGGATACGCTGGCGGAGACAGATGGTGAGGTTGAGCCGGGGCAGATGGAGGTGGATCTGAAGCTGGCGGGTGAATTGTATGGGATGCGCAGGGATTCTGATGAATGGTATGTGATTTACAGTAGACGGCGGATTCTGGAAATGAGGAAGGAAGCTGGTCGGAGGTGTCTGGCAGCGTTTGATATTGGGACGACTACCATTGCGGGGTATTTGCTGGATGGTGCGGATGGGAGGACTCTGGCAGTTGAGAGCAGGATGAATCCGCAGGTGCAGTATGGTGCGGATGTGATCATGCGGGCGAATTATGCGCTGGAGCATGGAACAGAAGCGTTAAGTATGTGTGTTCGGAAAGCAGTTAATGAGATGTTGGGAAGTCTGGCAGAGGATGCAGGGATAAGGAGAGAGGATGTTTTTCAGGTGTGTGTTGTGGGAAATACCTGTATGCATCATCTGTTTCTGGGGATTTCTCCGGCTTCGCTGGTACATGCGCCCTATACTCCGGCTGTGAGTGAGAGGCTGGTGCTGAATGCGGGGGATTATGGTCTGGCTGTGCAGGAGCGTGCAGAGTTGATCATGCTTTCGGATATTGCAGGATATGTGGGAGCGGATACCTGTGGATGTCTGCTGGCTATCAGGCAGGATCAGCAGGAAGAGATTTCTCTGATGATCGATATTGGAACGAATGGTGAGATGGTTCTGGGAAACAGGGAGCGGATGGTGACCTGTTCTACTGCGGCCGGGCCTGCTTTTGAGGGTGCGAAGATTGAGTGTGGAATGCGTGGCGCGGCCGGGGCTGTGGATCATGTGAAGTATGAGGATGGAAAGTGGAACTATACAACTGTTGGGAATAAGCCGGCGGTTGGTTTGTGTGGTTCGGGATTGATCGATCTGGTGGCGGGTCTTCTGGATGCTGGAATGCTGGATGAGAATGGTGTGCTGAGAAGCGGACAGGAGAAGCAAGGTGTGTTTATTCTGGTACCGCCAGAGCGGGGCGGTAATGAGAGAGGAGTTTATCTGACTCAGAAGGATCTCGGAGAGGTTCAGCTTGCGAAAGCTGCGATTGCAGCGGGAATTCAGATGCTTATGGAGCGGCTTGGGATTACAGAAGATGATATCTGTTCGGTATATATTGCAGGTGCTTTTGGCAACTATATGGATCCGGCCAGTGCCGGGAAGATTGGCTTGCTTCCGGCGACGCTTGTGAAGAAAGTGAAACCAGTGGGAAACGCTGCTGGTGAGGGTGCGAAGATCGCACTTGTGAATGAGAAGGAAATGCTGGAGATGGATGAGCTGGTGAGAAAGATTGAATTCGTTGAGCTGGCTGCTTCGGCTGATTTTCAGGATCATTTTATTGATGAACTGGGATTTGAGACAGGTGAATGACTTTATCCGCCTGATGAGGTTGCTATAGATTATACAAGAGAGTAAGGGGTTAGATTATGGATATAAAAAAATAGAGCAAATGGGAATGGAGCAGGGGTTTTCGCATGTGGTGTTGCTGGATTGTGATACGATTGAGCTGAAGCCGGAGGTTCGACAGATGTGTGCAGCGGATACCTGTCATAAGTATGATAAGTGCTGGAGCTGTCCTCCGGGATGTGGCTCTCTTGAGGAATGTGAAGCGAAAAGTCCGGCAGTATAAGTATGGGATTATTGTTCAGACAGTTGGTGAATTGGAGGATATTTTTGATGGCGAGGGAATGATGGAAACGGAAGCCAGACATAAGGAGTATTTTGTGGAATTTGAGAAGAAACTTCGGGAGATTTATCCGGATATGCTGGCGATTGGTGCGGGATGCTGTACGAAATGTAAGGTCTGTACTTATCCGGATGCTCATGCAGGTTTCCGAAACAGGCTTTCTCATCGATGGAGGCTTACGGGATGCTGGTAACACAGGTCTGCCAGGCCAATGAGCTACAGTATTATTATGGGGATTGTACGATTGCTTATACGAGCTGTTACCTTCTGGAATAACATTTTAGCCGAATCAGGTAAGTCCCCTGCGGAGCAGTTATTTGGTGTAGCGAAGCGGATTACGAATATCTGCTTGATTTAAATCAAGTAAATTCTCTGGTTACTGTTCACTGGTAATATCCCGCGAGGTGTTTTTTGTGAGCGAAGGTCACAGAAAACCCGAGATATACCGCGCGAATTTATGCGATTAGCATAAATTCTGTGCATCGCGAAGCGTGTTACTGAGAACGGAGTGAACAGTAACATTCTCTGTGGAGGTTGCGGAAGGGGAAGTCAGTTTTCGTTGTAAATAACAGTGAGATATGATAAAATACAGATATTGAAAGCGCAGAGCGTGTTTGAAAAAACAAAAAATCCTTCGCCGCAGGGCGGGGGGATTTTTGGCAGAAGGTATTAAGGGTGGCTTGAGGATATGACAGTACTGGAACAGTTAAGAAAAACAATTGAAGACGGACATCCGGGGGAGACAGAGAAGCTGGTGAGGGAGGCATTGAAGCAGCATATTCCTGCAGGGCGGATTGTGGAAGAGGCCATGACTCCGGCTATGCGAACAGTGGGGGAGAATTACAAATCCAATGGAGCGGATATTATTAAAATTCTGGCAGCAGCCCGAAGTGTGCGCAAGGGTTTTGAATTGTTGGAGGAACAGGACTCGCAGTTTGGCAGGAGGAATATCGGAACTGTGATCCTTGGAACGGTGGAAGGTGATCTGCATGATGTAGGTAAGAATCTGGTTGCGATCATGTTTCGTAGTGCCGGATTTAAGGTGATCGATCTGGGAGTGGATATTTTCTGAGAAGCAGTTTTCTGCGTGCAGTGAAACAGAATCCGGATGTGTCGATCGTGTGTATCTCCTCGCTTCTGAGTACTTCAATCCCGGAGATGGAGCAGGTGGTAAAGTCTCTGAAACGAAGCAGCAGTAAGCATAAATTTAAGATTATGGTTGGTGGAGGTGCAGTAACGGAGCAGCTGGCGAAGAATATGGGAGCAGATGCCTATACAGAGAACTGTATTGAGGCTGTGGAAGTTGCGAAGACGTTTATTGTGTGAGAACCGGGCTGACAGGTGCGTATGAGAAAGACATAGTGTGAGTTAAATTGCTATAGAATTGACTGGTAAAATAGGTGCTTCAATTATGTGACAGGAGGATTGTAGACTTGCAGCTGTCATCAGTTTATTTATATGAAAAATAAAAGAGAAATAATGAAATTACGGAAAGGGGAACTTTATCCGGTTCAGACGGATATCTGCGCCCCTTTTTGTGTTATGAAAAAAAAAGAAACATTTCGACATGGGCATGTTTATGTGGTACAGAGATATGACAAAGAGTGGGAATCGGCAGTTCTGACTGCTGAAAATATACTCTGGGTATTTTGTGGGAGAGAGAAAATTGATGCTGCATCAGAAGAGCTTCAGCAGATTCCGTATATTCATATTGCACTTGATAGTCTGAAAGAAATAGCAGAATTTATGAATGATGTGCAGGAGATTTTTGATGCGGCTGATGAATGGGAACGGAAGATTCATGATCTGATGTTAGAACATGCCGGAATGGACAGGCTTTTGCAGGTGACATCGGAATTTCTGCAGAATCCGATGACTGTAACAGGACTGGATTTTACCTTTGTGGCGGAAGCGGGAAGCGAGTATCTGCCGCCGAGGGCGCGGCTGTATACAGATGACGGGTTGAATATGGAATATGTAAATGCACTTTTGCAGAATGAGACTTATCGAGATATGGCAGATACGCATGAATATGTGATGTTTCCGGCTTACATCAGTGGATGTCGTTCGATGAACAGAAATCTGTTTGTGGATGGGAAAGCAACTCACAGGCTGGTTTTGACTGAGTGCAGATCAGAGATTACACTGAGAGTTATCTGTGTACTGGATATTCTGGTGGAGAAATTGGAGTATCTGCTTGCGCATGAAGCGGAGGAAGAAGATCCGGACAGGGATATGGAGCAGATTTTTGTGAGAATTCTGTCGGACAGGACTGCGGATTATATGCAAGTGAGCAGAGAACTGAGTGAACTGGGATGGAGCGGAAATCATGAATATATGTGCCTGATCCTGCAGATTACCTATCTGAATCAGCAGAATCTTTCCACAAAGGCAATCTGCCGATATATTAAGAAGAAATTTGAGGATTCTGTGAGTTTTCTTTATCAGGATGAAATTGTGGCATTTTTTGACCTTACCAGACTTGGAAAAAGCCAGGAGGAAGTAGCCGGAAAACTGGTTTATTTTATCAGGGATACTTATCTGAAAGCCGGATACAGCAGGGTGATGACAGGACATATGAATCTGAGACGGCAGTATGTGCAGGCGAAGACGCTTTGGATGTAGGAAGCCGTAAGAAGCCTTATCTGTGGATTCATTATTTCGGTCAGGTGGCATTGACTTATATTCTGGAACAGGCAACAAGAAGACTGCCGGGAACAATGATCTGTCATGAAGGGCTGCTGGAATTGAAGAAGCATGATGAGGAGAATCAGACTCAGTACATGGAGACATTGAGAGTGTATCTGGAGCAGCATCTCAGTGCAACCCAGGCGGCAAGGGAATTGTTTATCCACCGCAGTACGTTTCTTTACAGGCTGGACAGGATTAAGGAAATCCTGCAGTCGGAGCTGGATGATCCGGAGGAGATTTTTTATCTGGAATTGTCATTCAGGCTGCTGGAGCAGGAGCAAGAGAAAGAATAGTACGGGAACAGAATAGTGCAGATATCTGGAAAGGTCAATTATTTGTGGAGGGAGATGTTTTGATAAAAAAATTCAGGTACGCTTGAGCGTACCTGAATAAATGTTAAAAGAGATATTATGTTATTTAGCTTCTTCTTCGGCAGCAGCCTCTTCTTCAGCTTCCAGAGCCGGGTCTACGTGAACGGCGGCTACGGATACAACTGCAGCTTCAAGGTCTGTCTTTAAGTCTACATCTTTGTCCTGGGCGATGGCGAGGTCTTTGACTTTGATTACGTCACCGACTTTCATGTCACCAACATCTACCATAATTTTGTCTACCAGTGCTGATGGGAGAGCTCTGAAGGAGATTTCTTCCAGATGCTGCTGTAATACACCGGCTTCCAGTTTGTCGTGGTTTACAAGTACGATCTCTGCTACGGAATGTACTTTCTCGTTGCTTACCAGTGCCTGGAAATCTATTTCATCCACCTGTCCTTTTAACGGATTGAACTGGATCTCTTTAATCAGTACGTCATATGACTGACCATCTACATCCAGCATAATCTGGCTTCCTTTGTTATTTGTCTTGAGAAGTTTCTCGACAGCAGATTTCTCGATTTTAACAGGAAGAGAACCTTCCATTTCTCTGCCAAATACGTTACCTGTAACGTAGCCTTCTCTTCTTAATCTTTTGGCCTTTGTGTTCCATTTGTTCTTTTTTCAGCTTTTAAAGTATTTCATTTTGACTTTTCCTCCATTTTACATGCTGAGGTGACACGCTTGACACTATCTTTAATTTATGAGCATCCGAAATGCTTCAGGTGGTGTTAAGTATTTTTGAGTATTCAGTTGTTTGTTCTTTATCTTTGTTACAACTGTATTATAACACGCTAAAAGTGAAATGCAAGAGGAAAATGTGAAGAGTTTGTGAAATTTAAGTAAACACAAACAAAGCCCTCCGGAAGTGACCGCTTCCGGGGGCTTTGCATTTAATCTAATTAATCATTAATTACAGAGTATCATTTCTTCTGATATAACCAGGCTGTTCAGCCGGGGAAACGATTTCTTTTTATGAACGAGTTTCGCCCATTTGTCGACTACTTCATTCTCTACGTGAACACCCTCACCTACCGTGACTTCAGCGAGAACAACACTGTTTCTTACAACAGCACCTTTTTTAATGACGCATCCACGACCGATTACGGAATTCTCAACAGTACCTTCAATCTGGCAGCCGTTGGAGATTACGGAATTCTTCACATCTGCAGTATTGAAATACTGAGTCGGGCAGGAATCATTGGTACGTGTATAGATTGGCCAGTTATCATGGAAAAGTTCCTGAGCTGACTTGTAATTAAGGAGAGCCATGTTTGCAGCATAGTAACTTGGGAAGTCTGTAATGCTTGCAAAGAATCCCTTGTGTGCAACGCCGCGGATGTCCAGAGTTTCGCATTTATCATTCAGGATGTCTGCCAGTGTATACATGGAAGAAAGATTCTTGGCTTCTTTGATCAGGCTGATGAAAAGCTCTGTTTTCATAACACAGGTATCCATATAAACATACTGATTCTTCTTATTACCATGATTCGGTTCGATGGATTCCACACCTTTCTGGCGGTTCAGTCCAGAACATTACAGGTAAGATAAGCCTCTTTTGCATTATCAACAGCGTGATAAAGGAGAGTAACATCTGCACCGGACTCAATGTGTGTATGTAAAAACTGGTCAAAATCAATTGAATAAACCATATAGCTCGGGGCAATGACAACATACGGATGATTCATTCTGCTGAGGGATTCCATGTTGTCCAGATAGCAGGAGATATCAGTATTGTAAATATCATTGTCATTATTGTGCTCTGAGAAGAGAAGCTGAAGTTTGCCGCTCTTGGAGTTGATATTGTAATGACGTCCTGTTCCAAGATGTTCTACAACAGAACGGGGTTTATTATTGATATAGACCTGAATACGTTCAATGTTGCTGTTGGTCATATTGGAGATAGGGAAGTCAATGACTCTGTATCTGCCAAGGAAAGAAAACGCACCGATTGGGCGATAATCCTGCATACCATCTACATAAATATTTCTCCCGGAAGAGCTTACGATTCCAAATGCCTTATACATATTATTCTGCCCCCTTTACGCGTTTCGCTACAAGCTCAATGTGCTCACTGTCTGCGGCACCGACAACTGCACCTTTACCGATGCGGACACCGTCAGCTACAAGTGCACGCTGAACAACGGCACCTTCTTCTACAACAACACCCGGCATCAGTACACTGTCGATAATTCTGGCACCTGCACCAATCTTAACACCTGTAAAGAGAACGGAATGCTTAACTTCGCCCTGAACAACACAGCCCTGTGTGATATATGCATCTTTAATATCTGCTTCTGCGCTGATGTACTGTGGAAGTGCGGTAACATCTTCTGTATAAATCTTCCATGACGGATCACCCAGATCCAGTTCATTCTTGGAACTTAACAGATCCATGTTTGCTTCCCAGAGAGAGTCAATGGTACCAACATCTTTCCAGTATCCTTCAAATTTATATGCATAAAGAGTTCTGTTATCGTTAAGCATAGTAGGGATGATATCCTTACCGAAGTCATGGCTGGAATCCGGATTCTTGATATCAGCCATCAGCATCTTGCGGAGGAGTTTCCAGGTGAAGATATAGATACCCATGGATGCAAGGTTGCTCTTCGGATGCTCTGGTTTCTCTTCGAATTCTACGATACGTCCGGATTCATCAGTATTCATGATACCAAAACGGCTTGCCTCTTTCATCGGAACTCCGATAACTGCGATGGTTGCATCTGCCTTTGCTTCTTTGTGGGCTGCAAGCATCTTGTCATAGTTCATTTTATAAATATGGTCACCGGAAAGAACAAGAACGTATTCAGGATCAAATTTATCAATGAAATCAATATTCTGGGAGATTGCATCTGCAGTTCCGCGATATACATTCAGATTCTCATCTGCTTTCTCACGTGGAGGAAGAACGTAAACACCGCTGTTTTTAGCATCAAGACCCCAGCGTCCGCCGGCTGCCACATAACTGTTCAGCTGGATAGATTCATACTGTGTAAGTACACCTACAACATCAACGCCACTGTTGGCACAGTTGCTTAAAGGAAAGTCTACGATACGATATTTACCGCCGTATGAAACGGCCGGCTTTGCCACTTTATTGGTAAGATCATGCAGACGGCTGCCACGACCGCCGGCCAGGATCATGGCCAACATACTATTTTTGTTTCATAATAACGTGAACCCTTCGCTTTTCATTTGTTATATGATATTATACAATTTTTTTTGGCGTTTTTCCATAGATTTCTTTAAAAAATATGTAAAATTTTCGCTACAAGTCAAGTAAAATCGACGAAAAAATATACATTATATACAAATATCGAGCGGAATTGTAAGACGGGAGGCTGCAGTTATATGTAAATTATGCTGATATATGAATTCTTATTAATTCTACGGAGTACTGCAGACAATCCAATCCATCAGAGAGTAAAGGTCACAGTAACCTGGAATTAGTTACTGTCCACTCCGTTCACAGTAACGTAGCCAAAATTCATTCCAGATTGCCTGTGGCAATGGAATTTTTGGCTTGTATGTCTCGGGATTTTTGGCATATTCATGCCAAAACACCTCGCGGGATAGTGGTGTGTGAACAGTAACTGGAATTACTTTAGTTGTATAAATTTAAGTGAAACAGGTGGACGTATAATAATTCTTACGCTATAATAGGTAAGAATTTATGTTGCTGTGAGCGAAGCAAACGGTAACAGATTTGAAGAAAACGTAACTGTGAAAACAGTGAACAGTAACAACAGTTACAGAGAAACAGAGGTTATCACGTGAGTAAAAGAGAAGATTAATAAACGATTTAATCGTATTTTGTCTGGCGAGTCTCGTGGTTCTGGCACAGGCGGCGGTCTTTGCATGGGTGTGGTATTCCGTTTACAGAGGACAGATCGACGAGCCTTTCTGGCGCAAAGGTAACTGGGTACTGATCGCAATCTACGGTCTGATGTTTGCCCTGTTTGCCAAATTGTACGGAGGACTTAAGGTTGGATATCTTAAGAGGATTGATGTATTTTATTCGCTGACACTGGCACTTTTGTGTACCAATGTGGTGGAATATCTGGAGATCACCCTGATCAACAGATGGTTCCTGAGCGTATGGCCTATGATCGAGATGACAGGAATACAGCTGGTGCTGATCATTATCTGGATATTTGGTTCAAGGTGTATCTATTCCGGACTTTACCGCGCACGCCGGCTTCTGGTCATTTACGGTGACCGGGATCCGGGGGACGACCTGATCCATAAGATGAATTCCCGAAAGGACAAATATGACATCAGCGGCAAGGTACACATCAGTGTGGGAGAAGAAAAAATCCATCAGATGATGCAGGATTATGATGGCGTGATCATCTGGGATCTGCATTCAACAGAGAGAAACCGTTATCTGAAATACTGTTTTGCACATTCTGTCCGATGCTATGTGAGTCCGAAGATTTCGGACATCATTCTTATGGGAAGTGAACGCATCCATCTTTTTGACACACCGCTTCTGGTATCCAGAAATATGGGACTGGCAGTAGACCAGCGTGCTGCAAAGAGAGTTATGGATATTCTGATCTCAGGGATCGGCATTATAATCACTTCACCGATCATGCTGATCATAGCGACTGCGGTAAAAGCATACGACAGAGGTCCGGTGTTTTATTTCCAGGACCGTCTGACATTGGGTGGAAAGCCCTTTAAGATCTGTAAATTCCGCAGTATGTGCGTAGATTCAGAGAAAAACGGTGCAAGACTGGCATCCAAGCATGATTCCCGTATCACACCGGTAGGTCATGTGCTGAGAAATCTTCATCTGGACGAGCTTCCCCAGCTTTTTAATGTATTTAAGGGAGATATGTCTCTGGTAGGTCCGCGCCCGGAACGTGAAAGTATCATGCTTGAGTATGAGAAAGAGCTTCCGGAATTCTATTATCGTCTGAAAGTTAAAGCAGGTCTTACCGGATATGCGCAGGTCTATGGTAAGTATAATACAACGCCTTATGACAAATTAAAGCTGGATCTGTTTTATATTGAGAATTATTCCTTCCTGCTGGATATCAAGCTGATCTTTATGACAGTCAAAATCTTTTTCCAGAAAGAAGTATCTGAGGGAGTAGATGACAGACAGGTAAATGCGGTTGAAGGAGTTCCGGGAAACGCCGGAGTGTCAGAGAATAAAACGGAGGAATGACCATGAATAAACCGCTGGTATCTGTGATCATGCCGGTTTACAACGGAGAGAAATATATTAGAAAGGCTGTGGAATCTGTCTATGAACAGGAAGTTTCGCTGGAACTTCTGGTGATCGATGACGGTTCCACAGACCATACAGAGGAAGTCCTGTCTGCCTATGAGGGCAGAGAGGACTTTCGATATATTAAGAATCAACAGAATATGGGAGCTGCAGGCTCCAGAAACAGAGGAGTCGGGCTGGCACAGGAACCTACATTGCTTTTCTGGATGCAGATGACTGGTGGGAGCCAGGCAAGCTGAAAGAACAGCTGAAACGTCTGGAAGAGACAGGATACGTGCTGTGTTCTACAGGGCGGGAACTGATGAAAGCAGACGGAAGCAGTACAGGACGGACAATCCCTGTAAAAGAGAAGATCACCTACAGAGAACTTCTGAAACATAACAGCATCAACTGTTCTTCTGTGATACTCAGAAGGGATGTGGCGCGAGAGTTTCCCATGGAGCATGACGACAGCCATGAGGATTATATCACCTGGCTGAAAATCCTGCGAAAATACGGCTGTGCTGCCGGAATCAACAAACCATATCTGAAATATCGTCTCAGCGAAGGCGGCAAATCCAGAAACAAACTGAAATCAGCAGCCATGACTTACAATGTCTACAGATACGCCGGTTACGGCAGGATCAGAAGCTGTATTTTTTTCTGTTCTTATGCTGTACATGGAATATGGAAATATTGTCACTGTTCACAGTAGAGAAATATTTCCATTGACCGAAATGTTAAGTTTCTATTCCATAAATCGTAAAAATATGTTATGCTTGTTGCAGTAAATATGACTTTGCGGTTAATTGCCCGTTACATTGCTGTGCGTTTTTTTGTCTGCCGGTCATCTGAAGAATCTGGCAGAATGGGGTTGTATGTTCACACAGCAGAAGTCAGAAATATGATTAGAGGATAGTACTTAAACATGAAAATAAAAAAAGAGAGAGCGGCGGTGCCGTACTCCTGCCTGATTGATAACATTAAAGTTTTGCTTATCTTTCTGGTAGTATTTAACCATATTATTGCATTTAACCTTGTAAAGGTAGACACTGTAGTGAGATATGTGTGGTATGCGATCACGATTTTTCACATGCCTGCATTTGTTTTTATTTCAGGATATCTGTCAAAGAAACCTCAGAATGTGCTGAAGAATTTTAAGAACCTGCTGATCCCTTATGTTCTGGGATATACCTTAACCTGGTATTCACAGATATGGCTGGGCAGATCCGTAGATTATGAGATACTGCGTCCTACCGGAAGTGTCATGTGGTATATACTGGCACTGTTTATTTACCGCCTTACCATTGAGGCCCTGGGTAAGATCAGATTTATTGTTCCGCTCAGTATCCTGTTCGCGTTATGGGCAGGAACCAGACCGGAATTTACCACATTCCTGTCATCATCAAGAATCGTGGTATTTTTCCCGTTCTTTGTTGCGGGGTATCTCTGGAAGAGTGAATATATCACAGCAATCCGTAAATTTAAGGGAAAATGGATCCTGGTGGCAATCTCCGGAGTCCTTTTGTGGGCGATACCGAATTATATGATCCCAAATGAAATGGGAATTGCTATTTTCCGAGGTAATCATGGATATCAGCTCTGTGGCCTGACGGATCCTCAGGGAGTGATCCTCAGACTGCTGATGTATCTGGTATCTTTCGTAGTTGTCTATACGATGCTTGCGTTAGTGCCGGACATCAAACTGCCGCTCACCTATGTGGGACGACATACAATGGGAATTTATTTCTTCCATTATCCGATCATGATCATTATGAATGGTTTATACATCCTGATGCTTCCTGCAATGAACAATGTATGGGTGCTTCTGGGAGTATCACTGGTATTTGTACTTGTACTGGGAAGTCTGCCTGTGGATCTGCTTTATACGGGTGTTCTGAATCTGATCGCATTTATCCTGATCAAGAAGGATAAGACAGTCAGAGATGAAGGTCTGGAAGAAGAGTATGACAGTGAGTATGATGAATATGAACTTCTCAGAAGAAAGAAAGCCATCGCAGAGCTTGCGGCAACGCTTGATTCAGAGAGTGATCAGGACGGACATGTGGAGAAAGTAAATATGGACGAGGATACACCGGATCATACTTCTTCCGACAGTCATGAAGGCTTCAGCAATGTGGCCGGCATGGAGCTGGAGATTGAAGAAGATAATCTGGATGATATCCCTGATGAACTGATCAAAGGGGAAGAGGAGCTTTCGCTGGAAGACCTGATCCAGGAACTGGAAGCTACTACCAGAACGATGGACGACAATAAAGAACCATAAACACAAAGGAAGAAGTTTTTGAGATACAAAAACAGTATTTCAAAACTCTTCTTTTTGTAAAGTTAATGCGAATTTAACATTTTTTGTAACGGACAGGTGACGGAAGTTGGGAAGTATGATATAATCAAAAGTATCTATCGTATGGAGGTTACTGTGAACAGTAACGTATGGAGCAGGAAAACTGTTCGGCAAAATAAGAATATTTTTTTCAGGGGAGTTATGACGAAAGAATGAAGAGAGTAATCACATATGGCACTTTTGATCTTTTTCATAAAGGCCACTACAATATTATCAAAAGAGCAAAAGCACTTGGTGATTATCTGATCGTAGGTGTCACAAGTGAGAGCTTTGACATTGAGCGGGGCAAACTCAATGTGCGGGACAGCCTCATTAAGAGAATCGAGAATGTGCGGAGGACCGGGCTGGCAGATGAGATCATCATTGAGGAATATCAGGGACAGAAGGTTAATGACATCATTAAGTATGATATTGATGTCCTGGTGGTAGGATCTGACTGGAGAGGGAAATTCGATTACCTTAAGAACTACTGTGATGTAGTTTATCTGGAAAGGACCAAGAATATTTCCAGTACAAAGCTTCGCAGTGAAGGTGTTATCTTTAATATGGGAATCGTGACGGATGACATCCGGGATAATGATTTTGTGGAGGAATCCAAATATGTCAGCGGAGTTCATGTGGAACGTGTATTCAGCGAGGATCACGAGACTGCACAGAGATTCTGTGATAAATATGAGTTAGGTTCCTGCTGGAGCAGCTATGATGAATTTCTGGCAGATGTAGATATTGTTTATATCAAGACATCGCTGAACCGGAGAGCAGAATATATTGAGCGAGCGCTGAAAAAAGGAAAATATGTGATCAGTGATTCGCCCATGACACTTTCCTCAGAGAAACTGCGCTACCTGTTTCAGGTGGCAAGGGAGAACAATGTGGTTCTCATTGAACGGACCACACTGGTCTACCTGCGGGCATTTAATCAGCTGGATGGCTGGTACACAGTAACCTGGTGGGAGATCTGGTAAGTGTCAAATGTGCGATCTCCAGGATGATTTCGAGGGCGGCAGGACTTTTAATGAGACGGTCTGCACAGCTATCTGCGCAGTACTGAAACTGCTGGGAAAAAAAATGCCAGGATATCAACACCAATGCGGTCCGCAATCAGGAAGGCCGTTTTGTATATGATATGATTTCCATGAAATACGCCGGTGCACTGGCGACTATTGAGATCGGAACAACGGTTGACATTGAGAATGAACTTGTGATCATCGGAAGCAACGGTAGGGTAACTATCCCTAATGACTGGTGGAACACCGGATACTTTGAAGCCAATATTTCAGGAAAAGAATTTCTGAAAAGGTACAGCTTTAACTTCGAGGGAAATGGTTTCCGCTATCTGCTGCAGGAGCTGATGATTATGATCAGAGACAAACGGACAGAATGTACCCGGCTTTTCTATGATGAGTCGGTAAGAATAATAGAAATTTTGGAAACAATCAACAGAAAGGACAATTCATGACGGAGAAACAGAAATACCTCCTGAAGCTTTTCAGGGAGGTTGATGAAATCTGCAGAGAACATAACCTCAGATACGTGCTGGCAGGAGGCTCCCTGATCGGAGCTCTCAGACATGAGGGATTTGTTCCCTGGGATGATGATGTAGACCTTTATATGCCACGTCCGGACTGGGAGAAATTCATAGAGATATGCAAAACAGAACTCCCGCCCGACAGAGAGATACAGTGTTCGGAGGTGGACAGAAACTATACAAATTCATTTCCGCGCTACGCATCCACCAATACCTGTGCCATCCATAAAAGCCAGATCATCGGGAAGGACTGCGGCGGAGAAATCATAGACATTCTTACACTGGATCCTGTTCCGGCTGACGACAAAGAATACGAGAAATATAGAACACACATGATGATCTACTCAGATCTTATCAATATTTCCGTAGGTTACAGTGACCGCTGGGAGATACCTGCATCCATGTATCTGAAGTATCTTCTTTCTTATATTTTTCTTGGTAAAAAAAGAACACTGGCAAAGCTTGAGAAGATCATGTTCTCTTATAAAGAAGAGGAATGTGACCGTTATGCCATGCGCTGGGGCGGTTGCCCGTTTCTTTTTGATAAGGATATGATGTTCCCTGTAAAGGAGGGCATCTTTGAGGGAAAAAAGGCAATGATCCCAAATAAGTGCAGTGACTATCTGATCTGGCATTATGGAGACGAGTGGTCATATATGCCTCCTCATGATAAGAGGGAGGGTCATGTAGCAGTGTGTGTAGATGATCTTCCTTATCAGGAGCTACGTGAAGAATACATGCCGAAGATCAATAAGGAAAGATTGCGCTGGGACAGTGTGTTCCGAAAGTTCTACAATATGCGCATTGCGAAAAAAAGCCATAAGGTCCGCCAGGATGGGCTTGCAATGAAAGCCCGCGCTGTTGCACTGGACCTGCAGAGAGCGATCGATGAATCAGGACTTAAGATCAGTGAGCTGGTGGAAAGCAGATCTTTCCGTAAGCTGAGTGCACTTTTTGGCTCTTATTATAAGAATCAGCTTAGTGCTGACTTTATCGGAAGAGAAGACTATACCAATATTTATGCCTTTTATCATCCGATACTTGTGGAAATACCGGATGATATATTCTATGCAGCAATGCTGACTCTGTTTTATACAGAACGTGTATCAAAGGCATATAGAATGCTGCAGATCCGTAAGCAATGGGATCATCTGAGCTCTGATATGGAGAAACTGAAGGAAGATATTGAGCTTTTCCGGAAAGCAACGGATCACTATGAGTTTCACAGGATGAAGGAAGCAGAGCAGATCATCAGCGGCCTTTTGCAGAAATATCCGGGACATCTGGGATTTATGAAATTTAAGTGCAGGTTTCTGATGGAGGATGCGGGAGAGAACCGGGTCGAAGCAGAACGTTTTTCTTGATAAGGCTCTTAAGATGTTTCCTGAGGATGGTTATTTCCTGAAATATAAGGCAGATATCTTCTGGATGGATGGCGAGATGCAGAAAGCGGCAGAGCTTTATCTTCAGGTAAAGAATAAGACAACTAACGGAATTGTATGGATGGAGATGGACAGATTCTTCAGAGGATACAAATCTGAAATCCTGAAAAGCTGTGAAGAGCTTATTGCAAACCACAACAAGAAGGAGGCTCTCGCATTGATGGAGCTGTGGAGTCGTCTGATACCTGAGGATGATGATATCCAGGGAGCATTATATCTGGCAAAAACAGTGTGTGCACGTACGCAGAGCGAGATAGAGAAAGAAATCGGTGAATCCGGGCTGTGATCGGCACACAGATGATCACGCCAGTCAGTGTGGAGAAAAAATCCGGGAAAAAGCAGAAAACAGATAAAATCAGATAGAACATCAGAGGAAACATCGGCTGATGATGTGAATAAAAAAAGTATCAGATCCGTCAGCAGAAACTGAAGAAGTTAAAAGCGCCGGCGGATATACAGGTTAAAGTTTCAGAAGAACATAAGATGTACAGGAAAGCTCTTACAAGAGCATGGAAGCGGCTGGGGTATTCCGATGAGCTTGCAGAACTGCGCACCCAGATCATCTGTACAGGTGAGGAGAGCGAATTGGAGTGGCTTGCAGAACAGGTACGAAACCGTCAGTTCCGCAGAGAAGAGAAAGCCTGCGCTTATAAGCTGGTGGGTGATGTCAGGATGAAACAGGGACAGACCAGGGAGGCTTTTGCAAATTATAAGAAAGCACTGGAATATGAGATGCCTTCTTATGTAAGAACAGAGCTGTACCGTATTTTTATCAATGATCTGAACGATGGCAGCAGACAGGCGAAAAGCTTTGGAAAGAAGACGGATATTACAGTTGTGCTTGATAAATGGCTTGATAAATATGAAAGTATTGAAGATATTAAGAAGATCGTGCAGACTGTAACTGTTAAGTGACATCAATAGAAATGGAGTAAAGAGTTGAACAAAAAGCAAAAGGTGATTTTATCATTATTACAGGAAATCGATGAAATATGCCGCCGGAATAAAATAGAATATTACCTCTCTCCACGACTGACACTCTGCGCAGTGGAAGGGCATCCTTTCCCACAGAATCCCATGTTTGGAGTTGTGCTGATGAAAACAGCGGATATGGAACGGTTCCGTCTGGCTGTGGATGAAGATCCAAGGGAAAAGAGAGCACTGGAATCCATGAAGAGCCACAAATGGTTCTCAGGATTTTATCTGAGATACACCAATACAGATACTCTGTGCCTGAATCTGGACAACACCAGAGACTACGCATTCCCGGGAATAGGAGTCAGTATTTTTCCGCTCAGAACGCCGGCAGCTTCTGTAAAAGCAGAACGCAGATTATCCAGAGATGAGAATGCATGGACAGAGCTCTGTCATATCAACTATGCAGATAGAAATTTCAGGAGCAGGGTGAACCGTACAATTATGCGGCTGCAGTGCATGATAACCGGGCGCCAGGGACAGGCTGCACATTTGTATGACAGGCTTGTCAGATCCTGCCAGCAGCCCGGAGCAAATAAATATATCCTCAAAAGAAGAAAACAGACTACCATTTTCCCTGCAGAAATTTTTGCGGAGAGTAGACGTGTCACTCTGGAAGGTGCAGAACTCCAGGTTCCGGCAAAACCGCAGAGTATCTTACCATAAGCTATGGAAAGAATTATAAAGATGCAAAGGAACCCCGCTATGTGACACCCATTGCGCTGGTGGTCAGTGCGAGGGTAAGCTATACACAGTTCTGGAAAGAATCCGGAAACTTTGAGAAATACTGTAAAGAGCGAATGAAAAAATGCCCGCAAAACTTGCCAGAAGCAGGCGGCACAAAGACTACTTCAATGAATGCTGGGATTATGTAGAGTTCTGTGGGGAGCGCATGAATCTGAGTGTTTCCTATGAGAAGCAGAAAGACTACATTAAGAACTTGTATAAGAATGAAGATTATATGACACTTGAGAGGGTATTTCGTCCCTATTTCAAGATGATGCAGAAGAGTCTGCAGAAGAACGAACTCTTTGCAGAGGACGAAGAGATTTTTGACATTTATGTAGACGTACTGGAGAAAACAGGAAAGACAGTACAGAGAAGTAAGATCGGCACGCTGATCTGACGGGAGGGAACATGAAACTTTCAGATTATATTGTTACGTTTTTGCAGAAAAAAGGAATCCGTCATTTCTTTGGATACCAGGGAACGATGATCGCACATCTGGTAGATTCCATTGAAAGAAATCCGGAGACAGAGAATCATTCCAGTTACAATGAACAGGGGGCAGCTTTTGCAGCCTGCGGATACGCACAGGCGAAGGAAGAATGTGCCTGCGCCTATGCGACCAGCGGACCGGGAGCCATCAACCTTCTGAGCGGTGTGGCAGATGCTTATTATGATTCCCTGCCTGTGATCTTTCTCACAGGACAGCTGAACACTTATGAGTATTCAGGGATTAAGGGGCTGCGTCAGCAGGGATTCCAGGAGACAGATATTGTGGCAATGGCGAAACCGATTACCAAATATGCTGTTCAGATACGAAACCCTGAGGACATTGTGGAGGAATTAAATAAAGCATACCATATTGCAACCACAGGACGCAGAGGACCGGTGCTCATCGATCTTCCCATGAATATCCAGAGAAGTGAAGTGGAGAATCCGGTCTATGACATGACTTTTGAGGACAAACATACAGATGCAGCTGCAGCACAGCAGGCGCAGATACGATTCTGGAAGCACTGGAACAGGCAAAACGTCCGGTGATCATGCTGGGCCATGGCGTGGACAGCAGCTTCAGCCAGCAGAAACTGATCCGCTTTGCACAGAAGAGACAGATTCCGATCATCACCAGTGTTCTGGCGAAATCAGTTCTGGGATACGACCATCCGCTGAATTTCGGATGCATCGGCGGTGCCTATGGACACCGTTATGCAAATATGATCGCCAATGCAAAAAGCGATCTGCTTCTCTGTTTTGGGCATTTCTCTGTGTACCAGACAGATCGGAACCAAAGTACATGAATTTGCCAGAGGTGCAAAGATCATACGTATAGATATTGATCCATACAATCTTCAGAGAGATATCCATGAGAATGGTGAGAATGAGGTAAAGCTTCAGGCAGAGACAGGAGCAGTGATTGATTGTCTTGCAAAAGTGGATGATCCTGATATAGAGGGTGTAAGTGACTGGTTGAATGTCTGCACAGAGATTAAAGAAAATCTTCAGGCAGTTGATGATGCCACACCAGAAAGATATCCGAACCGTATGATCGCAGACCTCAGTGATATGCTGGAGGATACCTCCGCAATCGCAGTGGATGTAGGACAGCATATGGTGTGGAGTTACCAGTCATTCAAGAATCATGAAGGACAGAAACTTCTCTTCTCCGGCGGACATGGAGCTATGGGCTACGGGCTTCCGGCAGCTATCGGAGCGTATTATGCAACCGGAAAACCGACCGCCTGCATCTGCGGAGACGGTGCACTCCAGATGAATATCCAGGAACTGGAGTGGGTGAAGAGAGAGAATCTTCCTGTTAAGATCATGGTTATGAATAATGAAGCACTTGGCATGATCCGTCACCTGCAGAGAGATTATTTTGACTGTCTGTTCGCAGGAACACAGACGGCTGCGGTTTTGCTTCTTGTAATTTCGCAGAGGTGGCAAAGGCTTACGGCATTCCCGCACTGAGAATGCTCTGCGATGCAGTCAGAGAAGAAGCACCGGAATTTCTGGAAGGGGAAGGCCCGAAACTCTGGAAGTTATGCTGGAGCATGGAACTTTTGCATATCCCAAGACCTGTCTGGGTGAACCGATCCATAATCAGCAGCCATATGCACCGAAGGAAGTTTATGACAGACTGATGGAATTGTAGGAGTGAAGAATATATTTCGGTAATGTGGAATATATAATCAATATATAATCATAGAAGGAATTTTTTTGCAGGCAGTCCGTTTTATGGAAGTGGGGAGACTCCCGCATGACAGAGAACAGATCTGTCTGTATTATAGATGAATAAAAAGAGGGAATACAAAATGAGCAAGGTAACAGTGATCACAGGCGGCACCTCCGGAATCGGACGCGGTATTGTGGAGAAGATACTGGCAAACTCAGCAGAAGATGATATGATCTTTGCCACTTACGCTCACAATGCATATAAAGCCAATGAATTCTGGGACAGCCTGAAACCGGAAGACCAGGAGAAGCTTATTATTCTGAAAGCGGACATGTCTTCCTATGACGATATGATGAATTTCGTCGGAGAAGTAAAAGAGAAAGCAGGACACGTAGACTGGCTGATCAGCAATGCGGGAATCAGCACTTACGATAAATTTCAGGATTACACTTTCGAGGAATGGAATAAGATCGTAAATACCAACCTGTCTGTACCTGTATTTATGGTCAAAGAATTTATGCCTGTTATGACAGAGGGCGGAAGAATACTCTTCATGGGTTCCTATGCAGGGCAGCAGGCATACTCCTCCTCTCTGGTATACGGCGTGACCAAGGCTGCCATCCACTTCCTTACCAAATCGCTGGTAAAGGAATTTGAGCCAAAAGGCATCACAGTCAATGCAATTGCCCCCGGTTTCATCCAGACGCCCTGGCATGAGAACCGCACACCGGAAAGCTACGAACGCATCAACCGCAAGATCGCACTGCACAGATCGGTGAGATCAAAGACGTGGCAGATATGGCGTACAGTATACTTACCAATAACTACATGAATGGAAGTATTGTAGATATCCATGGAGGATATGATTACTTCTGATAAAGTTCAACAAAAGAAAAATATTTCTGGAGAGCTAGAGTGTGTCTGAAAAAGGCTTTCTGCAAGATGTGCGTCACAATTTGTGGGATATTTTGCCCGGATGAGGGCGCGTAGCGGGCTACGGCAACTGAATTCGGGTGAAATATCCCGCAAAGTGGGGCGTGTAGATTGCGGGAATGATTTTTCAGACACACTCTATGGCAGATCGGAGAAAAGGATATGGGTATTCTCAGAAGAAATACCATACGGCGTCGGATAGCTGCGTTTCCTGTAAAAAATATGCGATGAAATATAGGCATAAATAATAAGAAAAAGACTTGACTTAGGTATGCCATGTGTGATAAACTTGACAAGCGACATGGAAGTTAGGTCTTTTTTTTATGCCCGAAAAGATGACGGATACATCGTCCGGCATGAGGAAAATGACCATGCAAATGAAAACACTGGAGGTGGAAGTTGTGCGCGTTAAGATTACATTAGCATGTACCGAGTGCAAGCAGCGTAACTACAATATGACTAAGGAGAAAAAGAACCATCCTGAGAGAATGGAAACTCAGAAATATTGTAAGTTCTGCCGCAAACACACTCTGCATAAGGAAACAAAGTAATCCAAGGTAACTGGACGAAACAGTTACTCACAGAGAATTGTGAGGTCAGGCTATGCAAGGAAATGAAAAATCTGCTGGCAAGAGCCAGAAGAAGAGTTGGTTTCAGGGACTTCAGTCAGAATTCAGGAAGATTGTCTGGACAGACCGCAATGAACTGATTAAGCAGACTATCGTGGTAGTTTGCGTGTCGATCGTGCTTTGCGTACTGATCAGCGTCATGGATTCATTTATTCTCGAAGGCATTAATCTTTTAATGAAATAAGGATAAGGTGATTGTATGTCAGAAGCGAAAATGGTATGTTGTTCATACTTATTCCGGGTATGAGAACAAAGTAAAAGTCGATATTGAAAAAACCATCGAAAACAGACACCTGGAAGACCAGATCCTTGAAGTTCGTGTTCCGCTGCAGGAAGTGGCTGAGCTGAAAAACGGGGCTCTGAAACAGGTTCAGAAGAAAATGTTTCCTGGCTATGTACTTCTCAACATGGTTATGAATGACGATACATGGTATGTTGTCCGTAACACCAGAGGTGTGACAGGCTTCGTTGGACCAGGGTCCAAGCCGGTACCGTTGACCGAGGAAGAGATGCTTCCTCTTGGTATCAAGAAAGAGGAAATTCAGGTCGATTTCGCAGAGGGTGATACAGTTGTTGTCACAGGCGGTGCCTGGAAAGATACCGTTGGTGTTATCACTGCCCTTAATGTGCAGAAACAGACAGCAACGATCAATGTTGAACTTTTCGGCCGCGAAACGCCGGTAGAAATTAGTTTCGCAGAAATCAAACAGATGTAACAAGCAAAGGTAACAATATCGTGGGAGGGACCATAAACCCCCGCCAATACCACATAGGAGGTGCCGAAAAATGGCAAAGAAAGTAACAGGATATATCAAATTACAGATTCCGGCTGGTAAAGCAACTCCAGCACCACCTGTAGGTCCAGCTCTTGGACAGCACGGTGTAAATATCGTTCAGTTCACAAAAGAGTTCAATGCAAGAACAGCAGATCAGGGAGACTTAATCATTCCTGTAGTTATCACTGTTTATGCAGACAGAAGTTTCAGCTTCATAACCAAAACTCCGCCGGCTGCAGTTCTTCTTAAGAAAGCTGCTAAGATCAAATCCGGTTCCGGCGTACCGAACAAGACAAAAGTTGCTAAGGTTACTAAAGCTCAGGTTCAGGAAATCGCTGAACTTAAGATGAAAGACTTAAATGCAGCATCCCTTGAAGCAGCTATGAGCATGATCGCTGGTACTGCAAGAAGTATGGGAATCGAAGTAGTTGATTAATTTTAATATTAAATAGTAAGTGGGAGGGCGTTCCCCGCAAATACCACAGGAGGTTATAGAAATGAAACGAGGAAAGAAATACGTGGAAGCTGCTAAAGCAGTAGACCGCGCTACATTATATGATACCGCAGAAGCTATCAGCTTAGTTAAAAAAGCTGCAGTTGCTAAATTTGACGAAACTATCGAAGTTCATATCCGTACAGGCTGCGATGGACGTCATGCAGACCAGCAGATCCGTGGTGCAGTAGTTCTGCCACATGGTACTGGTAAAAGTTCGTGTTTTTAGTATTCGCTAAAGATGCTAAAGCTGAAGAAGCAAAAGCAGCAGGTGCTGAATTCGTAGGAGCTGAGGATCTTATTCCGAGATCCAGAACGAAGGATGGTTAGACTTTTGACGTTGTTGTTGCAACTCCAGATATGATGGGTGTTGTAGGTCGTCTTGGTCGTGTACTTGGACCGAAAGGTTTAATGCCAAACCCGAAAGCTGGTACAGTAACAATGGACGTTACTAAAGCAGTTCACGATATCAAAGCAGGTAAGATTGAGTACCGTCTTGATAAAACCAACATCATTCATGTTCCGGTTGGTAAAGCATCCTTTACAGAGGAACAGTTAAGCGACAACTTCCAGACGCTGATCGATGCTATCGTTAAGGCTAGACCAAGCACACTGAAAGGTCAGTATTTAAAGAGCGTTGTTATTGCTCCGACAATGGGACCTGGTGTGAAGATCAACCCGATGAAATTAGCATAATAGATTTTAGCAATTTAAGACTCCCGGGGATTCTCCGGGGGTCTTTTTGCGCTTCTTTAGGTGGCGAGTATGGGGACGCGCAGGAAAATATTTGTTTTCTGATACGGCTGCGGAGGCAGGAATACTAAGCTTCCGGAAAATCGTTCAATG
>ENA-OQAX01000038-OQAX01000038.1-human-gut-metagenome-genome-assembly--contig:-NODE-38-length-24869-cov-2.489370_pt1 | contig 24869 bp, 29 predicted proteins | sample MGYA00242741_ERZ504539 | MGnify/ENA primary metagenome ERZ504539 (study PRJEB26092, sample SAMD00036277) | human gut metagenome | host: Homo sapiens | study: EMG produced TPA metagenomics assembly of... | reverse complement strand
CTACTTCTCGTACCGGTACTATTAGTTTAATCTCGAAATTCGCTCCACTTTTATGATGCTTTGGGTAATCTGATAAATATATTGTTGATTAATATTGATAATACGGAAACAACAAATGCATACAGCAAAATACAGGACTTTTGAGGAGTTTTTCACGTTGATAGGTAACTATGCCAAAGTAGGATATGCCCATTTTAATGCCTTGAAATGTGATGGCTATGCTGTGAATAGCTGGTATCGGAATGTAGGTGAGAAAGAAGGAACTCCATTGAATGAGATTATCAAAGTGCATTCTCATTTTCATCCGGATGATCGCAGGATGATGCTTCGCTTCTTTGATCAGGTATTGATACGGGAAGCCAGCCATCTGAGGCGTGATGTGCGTATATTACGTGAAGATGGCACGTATACATGGACAAGAGTCAATGTAATGGTACGCGATTTTCGTCCGGAAGACGGGATTATTGATATGGTTTGTGTCAATTATGACATAACTGAACTGAAAGAAACGGAGCGGAAGTTGATAGCGGCAAGAGATAAAGCGGAAGAGCTGGATCGTTTGAAATCCGCTTTTCTGGCTAATATGAGTCATGAGATCCGCACTCCGCTGAATGCTATAGTGGGGTTTTCCAGCCTTTTAACGGAAACGGAAGATATGAAGGACCGCAAGCAGTACATGGCTATTGTACAGGAGAATACGGAGTTGCTTCTTCAGCTTATTTCAGATATTCTTGATTTATCGAAGATGGAGTCGGGAGCTTTTGAATTTGTCAAGAGTGATACGGATGTCAATTTGCTTTGCAGTGAGATTATCCGTTCTTTACGCATGAAAGTGCCGGCCGGTGTGGAGCTGGTGTTTGAAGAATGCTTGCCCGGATGTCATGTATGGGCAGACAAGAATCGTTTGAATCAAGTCATTTCCAATTTCATTAATAACGCTTTGAAGTCACTTTTTCGGGCAGCATAACGTTAGGATATTATAGGCAGACAGATGGGTATCTGCGGTTTTATGTTCGTGATACAGGAATGGGAATCCCGAAGAATAAGATAAAAACAGTATTTGACCGTTTTGTGAAACTGAACAGTTTTGTTCATGGTACGGGACTTGGCTTGTCTATTTGTAAGAGTCTGGTGGAACAGATGGGTGGAACTATCGGTGTGGAGTCAGAAGAAGGAGAAGGCTCTTGCTTTTGGTTTACTTATCCTTATCAGGAAATGGCTGGTAGTATTCTGGTACCGTAGAGGGGTTTGATTAATAAAGGTTTATAGCTGTAGGGGTGAATTGAGTTCATCCGGATACATTGATTTTGTGGTATCGGGTGGGAGCATTTCACCCCTACAGTGAACCGGGATTATATGTTAGTCTAGTTTCTTCATGGCGCTGTGTACGGAACCTGCCCAATAATTGCGTAGTCCGAAACCGCGTGCTTTGCCGTTAGTCGGTGCACTATACAGAATCTCACGGGTTTTTCGTGTTGAAGAATACAATTTGATAGGTCGCTCTTGCATCAGCCTTGTTTAAAAGCATGGCAATCATAATCAATCCTGTTTTTTCTTCTTGAGAGAGGATGGGAAGTGTCTTGATGACTTCTTCTATCTGTTTTTCATCCAGAGTGTATCCGCTGTTGGTCGTCATGATCTCATCGGGATTGATGGTCTTGTTGGCATCGTTTACTGCCTCCAATGAGGTTACTTCTACATTGACACCCAGTCTTTTGCCAATATCATACTTCTTCGGTTCAGTGATGAAAAGCTTGTTGATGTCATCAAAAGTATATTTGAACTGCATGGGGCCTTCTTTCGCTCCGTACACTTTGGCACGGGTAAAGTCTATGCCATAAAATGTCACAGAAGAGATGTCTTTCAATGCGTCTTTGTTTTGCCCGAAGCAAGCCATGCTGCTTACAAGGAATAATAAAACGAGTAACTGTTTCATATTAGTTCTTTTTTTAAGTGTTGTTTTGTTGCTGCCAAAGGTAGAAAAATATTATCTTAAATCAATAAATTTAACTATTTTTCGACTCATGGGCGCATTTGTATTTTCGCGATATACTCTGCCGATTCAAAATTGATACTCGGAGCCACCCGTACTTTGGAACGGAACAGGTCTTTGATTTCTTTAGCGAAGGCTTCGCTGCGGTTTTCACTTCCGATGCGGATCAGTATTTCATCCGTTCCCAGTTCATTGGTATAAACCTCTACAATGTAATTCTTGATATGGGGGATGTTATCCAGAATATCGAATAAAGCGGGTGGGTAAAGGGTCGTACCTTTATATTTTATCATTTGTCCTTTACGGCCCAGTATGGAGCTGAGACGGATGGTGTTACGTCCGCAGGCACAAGGTTCGGTATAATGGTAACAGATATCTCCGGTCTTGAAGCGGAGCAGCGGCATTCCTCTTACTCCCAAAGTCGTAATGGTCACTTCGCCTGCTTCCCCTTCTTTTACAGGTTGGTTGTTATCATCCAGAAACTCTACGATAATCAGTTCCGGCTGGAGGTGGCCACCGTGAAATTCATTACATTCGGTAAACGAGGATTGCATTTCGGTAGATGCGTAGGTGGAGTAAAGTTGCAGGGAATCCCATTTCTCGTGTATCCGTTTACCCAGTGTGTTCAGGGTGAAATCGGGATTGCGGAGTGCTTCGCCTATGCATACACATTTCTGCATGGAGCAGTGATGGTAATCAATATGGTTCTTTTCGGCAAATTCAATCAGTTTGATCAGAAAGGAAGGGACTACCATGCCGCAAGTGGGATGGATGCGCCGGATAGTGTCCCATTGCAGTTCGGGAATGCCGTTTCCCACACGGGCTACCCCCCATGCCCAGCTCACGGGCTCCCATATAGTAGGCTAGACCCGCCATGAAACGTCTGTCGATAGTGGTCATCAGTTGCAGTACGTCTTGTCTGCTGCATCCGGTGGTGGTGAATGACAGATATTCGTTGTAGGCCAGCCGGTCAAGGTCCTCGGAAGTCAATACGAAAGTGACGGGGTCGCCCAAGGTTCCCGAAGTGGTGACATAGTCAATAATTTCATCGCGGCTCACGCAAATAAAATCTTCATTATGAAGTTGCAGGTCTGTCTTGGTCGTGACAGGTATTTGTTGCAAGTCTTCTATGGTTTTTATCTGTTGTATATCGATGTGATGTGCTTGGAACAGACGTTGGTAGAATCGTGAATGATTCTGCAAATAAAGCAGTTCCTCAGCCAGCCGGCTTTCCTGATAGGCTTTGATTTCTTCAGGGGAGCGGAATTGTATTTCCGGATTCTTATTCATTTTAGTTGTTTATTTTTATGTTCTATACGTTCTGATTCACTTCGCTTGGGGATAGGAAGCAAGAGGGCTTTCTTCCAATTGCGCAGGGCTTTGTCCTGCTGTCCTGTGGCATGATAGTAATCTCCCAGCAACTCGTACACATAAAAGAAATGAGGGTTGGCATGTTGGAAGGCATGCAGGGTCTGTTCGTCCAGCCGTTCTTTCTTTTTAATCTGCTTCCGTAGTACAGGAGCCAGTCTTTTGTAAGTCATCAGCTGTTGGTATTCCTGTTGTTGCAGGAAGGAGTCCGCAGGCACTGTCAGGTTTCGGTATAGATTTCATTGGTTGAAATCGATGGAGTCGCTGAAAATCCTGTTCAGGTCGTATGCCACGTACTTGCCGCATTGCCAGGGAGCGGTGGATACCCACATCCGTTTTTCTCGGGTTGGAAATGACGGAGTGATGGGCGATGAACTGGTTGATGGCCATTTCATTGGCAAGGCCCAGTTCCGCTTCTCCCACTCCTTTCCGGTTGCGCAGGATAGAGGCGGCTTTGGGGGCATCTATCGGTGCGTTTTCTTTCAGCAGTTCCTGCAAGCGGGCAAAGCGGTAGGGGCTGTCCGAAGTTTCTATGTTTTCCAGGTTCCGTTTGTCATGGCCGAAGGTTTCCGACTGGTAGTGGTTGGTACAGATGATCTGCTGCCCGTTTCCTGTGAATAAGGCTATTTTCTCCGGCGATTTCTCGATAATTGCGGCTCTGCCGTCCTTGGCCGAACCCACCAGTATGGACTCCGAGACAAATGTTTTCCGTTTCCGGGCGATAGCGTATGCTTCCTCAATGGTAGAAGCATATTGCAATATTTCCCTGGTCAGAATGGAAATAGGGGTGGCGGATGCGGCAGGCAGATCCGATTTGGCGGCATTGATGGTGACAGTCAGCCCCGTTTCATTCATGCCGGAAAGGACACCGGTCATTCCGGCCCATCCCACGGATGCGAAGCGATATCCGTTTTCGGGTTGGTAAAACGAAACGAGCTTGTTGCGTGCAAAGGCGTCACCCATGTAGAAATCGAAATTACGGCCGATGATAAGGGAAGAATCGGCACTGTTCTCACCCCAGCAGGCAAATGAACTGCATCCTACCAGCATATAGTCCTGCATGGCATGTCCCAAGTCGTGGGCGGAGTGGTAATTCAACTGACGCTCGTAGGGGGTGCCGATGAAATCATACTCATGGGTGCAGGAGAGGGAGATGCCATAAATCTCGTCCCGGTACTCTTCCGGCACATTTTTCCCCAGATTCCGGTTGAAAAGGACAATGAAGAAACGGAGGAATTTAAGATAACTTTCAGAGGGGACTATCTCTTTTATCTGATCCACAAATACTTTTTCCTGAAAATAAAGTAAGTCGGAAGTCAGTTGGCCGATGGCTTTGCCTCTTTCGTAGGCAGGTCCGCTGACTTTCAGTTCCCAAAGTCCGCTCTCACTGTGCCGCAGGTAGTTTCCGCCATACTGCCGGAGGCTGTCTTTCCGTATCACACGATCCGTTTCAGGGGTAGACGCAAATTGCGGAGTCATCATATCGGCAGATAGATAGAGATAACTCATGCCTATCATGATCGCCGCTATCAGAATCAACAGGGCCATCCCCCCCGTACTTTTATTGTTTTCTTCCAAATCTTATGCATTGCCTACTTTTTTTTGCTAGATATTCCTGACCTACAAATTCCGAACAAGTGAGCATGGCTGTCAGCGTCACGCCCAAAGCGCCGTGTACATTCAGATTCTGCCCCGTGAGGAACAGATTCTTCAGTTTGGTGCGTGTGGAAACAAAACTGATTTGCGGATACTGGTAGTTTTTGACAATGCCGTATGCCGAACCGTCTATGGTTCCGGTATAGTCCCGATAGCTCAGCGGAGTTGTGGTATGGATCTTTTCAATGCAATGATTCCAGTGAAATCCGAACCGCCTCAGGAACTGCAAGATCTGTTCCGTCTTTTCTTCTTTGAACTGGCGGTATGCCTCGCCACGGTGTTCGGGGGGCGTATCCGTCCATTTGCTGACCTCATCCATATACATGGGGGTCAGTATGGAAACCACCTCTGTGAATTTGCTGTTGCCGCGGGGTACTTGCATGGAGATCATGCAACTGGGGGTATTCCCTTTGTGCATCTCTTTGTCATACCATACATCCTCATTGCCGTGCAGGTATATATTATGGTTCTGATAGGGGCAACAGTCTTTTTTCATCATCAGATTGAGCGTGAATATCCCGTAACTGTTTTCCAGTGACTTGATGCGCGACACAAAAGCCGGTTTGATGGAATGGTTTTTATCCAGCAGGGATAAGGTGAGTTGCGGATGCAGGTTGGATATGACGTAAGTACTTTCCAGTATCTCTCCATGGTTCACTTCCACTCCTTGTATAGCTTCATCCTTGACAAGGATACGGGTCACTTCTTTCCGGTTCAGCACCGTGCCGCCGTTGGCACGTATGATATGGATTAATTCCAGACTGACTTGCATACTTCCTTCCGTGAAACGATAGGCGCTCTCCAGATAAGAGTTGTTAATCATAGCGTGCTCATAGAAGGTGGATTTATTTTTGATCCCGCCATAGAGCAGGGAGGTTGCGGCAAGTACATTCTGTAAATCCCTGTTCGTGGTAACGGATGCTATCATCCCGGCTGCTGAGGTGGCAAAGAAATCCATGCCTTCTTGGGACAGGCGGCCTTTTTTCAGGTGGTCTGTGCTGATCAGGTTTCCCACCGACCGGATAGCTGCCACATACCGTTTTAAGTTCTCCCGTTCATGGGGGAATGAGTGCACAGGGTTTCCATGAACCGTTCATGCCCCATGGCGTAATCATAGATAGCGTCTTTATAATAAATCCGGTCGAACACTTCTTCATCCATCCGTTTGATGGATAACTTGTCCATGATACCGAAATAACGGAAATACTGATTCATGATTTGTCCTTCATCCAGACTGCCGATATAGTGAATGCCGGTATCCATCCGGTGCCCGCTGCGTTGGTAAGTCTGGAAGCAGCCGCCAAACAGTTCATTCTTCTCCAGCACACAGACGTGGTAGCCCTCTTTGCTCAAGATGGCTCCGCATTCCAGACCGCCCAGTCCGCTGCCTATGATGATGATATCGTACTTACTCATGTTCCGGTTTGTTTTTTGGAAGATATAAATCGTATTCGAGGTATATCTGTCATTAGGTAAAATCTCCAGCTGCATCCCACCTTCTTGCGCGATGCTCCTTATTTGCGCTTCGGATGTGAAACAAAGTTGTTCTGTCGTCTTGTTGAAACTGAAAATGCCGGTAGACAGCAGTTCCGTGAAACGGGTGAGGCGGTGTTTCCGGGTGTTGGCGGCATTGCCGTCCCGCACAATCAGCTTTCCTTCCGGGCGCAACCGCTCCATGCATCTGAGCAATAAGGTCCGCTGGTGCTCATAGTTCATATAATGCAGGATATCATTCAGTATGAATGCGTCACTTTCCGGCAAAGGGTATTCCAATGCATTGGCGCATACAAATTGCAGGCGGGGAGTGCGGAGCCAGCCATGCTGCGCCACGGCTATTTTGTCCTCATCATAATCTATCCCCGTTATTTCCCGTTCCTCGGAAAGTTGGGAAAGCATATAGCAAAGCGGTCCGAATCCGCAACCGATATCTGTAATCTGCCTTTGACGGGAACCAGCCGGTTGAATAACCTGTAGTTATCCTCCATTTTCACCTTGATGCGTATATACCATTCCTCTACCGGTCCTTTATAGATATAGTTCTGTATCAGGTTCTCGTAAAAGACGGGATTGTCCGTTGTGCTCTGTTCCCGGCAGATACGGGCATTATTCTTTTTTCATCCACGCGGAGATGTTTTTGGTACGTTCCTGATAAGTGGTTCCGTACGTAGCATCGTTGGCCGGGATACGCGGCAGAATCTCTGTCAGCATGATGCCTTTCCGTACATTGAACGGCTGTGCTTTCGCTATGATTTTACAGTTGCCGTAAAGGATGACCGGAATAATATCCAGTTGCAGTTTTTCCGACAGATAGAAGGCTCCTTTATGGAAACGCTTCATCCGTCCGTCGTAGGTACGTGTCCCTTCGGGGAAAATGGCGATGGAATATCCTTCTTTCACCTTTTGGCGCATTCGCTCCACGTAAAGCTCGTAACCGTCTCCTACGTAATAGAAATCGGCATAGCGGATAATGGCTCCGAAGAAAGGAGAGTGCCATACCCAGTGATTGGTAACCATGACCAGTTTGGGAGTCAGTGCCAATAATACCAGTATATCGATGAAAGACTGATGATTGGCTATCAGGATGGCAGGCTTTTTAAACGTTTCTCCTGTCCGGTTTATCTTTTCTTTATGTACAAATGTGGCTATATGGATCAGGCCTTTGCAGGTGACATGTATCAGTTGGCAAAGTACTTGTTTCTTATAGGCCTTGCGGATAGGAAGCAAGGTCATGACAGCTATCAGCAAGCGCAGGAACAGGCATCCGATAAAGAACAGCAGGAACAAGCAGCCGGTTCTTGCCAGTCCTGTCAATGTATAAGGAGGCAATCCTTTGGAAGCAGGGGCTGTGATGAAGAATCGGAAAAGGATGGGTTGCAGCGTGTAGGCCACCAGTACGACGGCAATCATTCCCAAAATGGAGATGAGGGAAATGGACTGTAATGCCGGATGGCGTGCGAAGACCAATGTGCCCATACCTATCACGGTGGTGAAAGCGGAGAAGAAGATGGCTGTCTTGTGCGAGTTCAGCAACTGCCGTCCTGTGCGGTATTTATTCTGCAATCCGTCCATAATGAAAATGCTGAAATCATCCCCGATTCCAAAAATAAAAAGTGGACAGAATGATGTTGATGATATTGAACTCAATACCCAGTATGCCCATTAATCCCACAATGATAATCCAGCTGACCAGCATCGGCAGGAAACTCATCAGAGTCAGTTCTATGCGTCCGTAGGAGATCCATAAGGCAAAGAAAATCAGAAAAGAGGAGATATAAAGAATCAGATAGAAATCCTGATTGACGGCTGATACCCCATTTGGCTGGCGAAATAGCCGCGGTCGAAGATAACCACCTTCTCTTTTGGTTGGAAAAGGGGGTACACCGCTTCCTTGTCGGTTTCGTTCATCCGTACCTGAGTAATCAGCATGGTCAGGGAATCGGCGGAAGTCTGCCATTCGTTCAGAAGCCGGGTAGTGATTTCATTCTGGTAGTCCAAAGGCTGGAACGGACGGTCGAGCCATTGGAAAAACGGCTCGAATGCATGTTCACGGAAATGATAACGGGCAGCCTCTGTCCGGATGGTTTCGCGTAACCAGGCTTTCTTTTCCGGAGTCCAGTAGTTGTGCCATTGTTTCAACCGTGCTTCCTGCACCTCTTCCGGTATCAGAAACTGTCCGGCAGAGGCGTAATCTTTTATTTTTCCCTCTTCTTTCAGTTGGGAGAGCAGACGGTTCGTTTCGGCGTATTGTCCGGTAGCGTCTCCCATGTCTTTGCCTGTACTGACAAGAGAACAGTCTTTTCTTTCTTGTCAAAGAGTTCGGCCAGCTTGTTTTCCGATTGTTTCAAGTGGGCAGGCTCATAGTTCAGACTCATCATATCCTCGTTGAAACGCACGTTCTGCGAGGTGAAAAGACATATTAGGGTCAGCACGAGGATGCCCCCTACCAATCCTTTGTTCTTTTCGTATGGATAAGCGTTCAGTTTCTCGATAAAGCGTAGCACCGCCCCTTGTTTTACATGCGCCTGCCCTTTCAGGAAATGCGGCAGATAGACCAGGCAAAACAGCGTGGTTCCTATCAAGGCAAGCGAGGCGAACAGACCGAAATCCCGTAACAGGTTGGAACTGGTAAAGAGGAGGCCGAAAAAGGCGCCGATGGTAGTAAAACTGCCTACGGTAAGCGGATAGGCGATTTCTCTGATTAATTGTTGTACCGATGATACATGATTCTGATGCGCCAGCATGTGTATGGAGTAGCTCAAGGCGATGCCCATTACGGCGGAGCCTGCACCTACGGCAATGGCTGAAATGCCGCCTTTGATAAAGTAGATGAGGCATAAGGCGAATAAAGCTCCGAACAGCACCGGGGTGATGATAAGCGGAATGGATTTCTTATGCTTGAATACCAGAGATATGAAGACAATGATGATAATCAGCGCGATGGAAGAAGTGACCAGCGTATCTTTCTTTATCTGTCGTGCATTGTACACTCCTACGGAAGGACCTCCGAAATATTCGGCAACCAATTGGGGATGTTCCTTTTCCGCTTTTTGCAGCTCATTTTCAATCAGCCGGATGAGTTTGTCATTTTTGCCCGTGCTTCCGGTGTTGAATACCGGGGTGATGAACATCAGCAGGTGGAACCGTCCCGTGAGAAGATATGTTCATTAATCAGTTCGTAATTAGCTTCCAACTGGAAGTCTTGCAGGTGTTTCAGCGTCTGGCTGCCCAGTCCCAACGGGTCCCGCATAATGTAGTTCTTCAAGGCGAATCCTGCCGGAGATATCAGGTTGGAATAGTTCTTCTGCATCAGGGCGGCAATGTTTCCGGCGGTAAGCAAGGTGTCCAGCCGTTGGTAGTCCTCGTCGGAAAGGAACAGGGGCAGGTTGTCGTAAACAAAATCTCCGACACTGTTGATCAGGTTTTCGTCGGCTTTTGAGAAGATCTCTTTAATCAGGGTTCCTTCCGCTTGTTGCTGTAAATCCTGTTTAATGGTTTCGGCAGCTTCAATCAGGGAATCCGCATCCGCCACACCGTCCTTGCCGGACAGCATGATCATAATTTTATCCTTTATCTTCAGATTTTCAAATACGTTGATGGCATTTTGGGAGTCCTTGGTATCCGGAAAGAAACTGGTTACGTTTTCCTCGAATCTGACTTGGGCGGCAAAAAGGGCCATAAAGAGGATGCATACGCTGAGGGACAGGTAAAACAAGACTTTATGCCTTTCAAAATAGTTATATAATCCAACAAAGAATTTAGTCATATCCGTTTTTTCTCCTACATATAGCCAGCAACACGGTGGAGATTACTCCAGACAGCAGACTGCAAGCCATTGCAAAGATAATGCTTCCTATTAAAATATTGCTCTAAAACTGATTTGACATTTTCAAGAGAAAGGTCTCCGAGATGCAAATCGGGAGGATTACCCAGTACCATGCAGCCTGTCCGGTAACTGCCGTACAGCAATAGGGGAATCATGGGTGGAATACTGATATTGGCGGCGACAAGGGCAATCACTTTATTCAGTCTGAACAGATGCGCAAGAAAGAGGGTGATCAGCATCTGATAACCCCATAACGGAACGATACCCATAAAAATCCCCAGCATGATGGCGAGTACAATCTTCAGGTTGGATTCCCGTGTATTCAGCACATGGTCGGTGAAGAATCGCTTGCAGTTGCTCCATGACAGTTTGCGGAGCAGGTTACGGGGAACAATCCAAAGGCAGGTAATCAGCACCAGCACCGTGTTCAGCACACTGATACGGGTAAAATCCCGGAACGGCCGGAAATGGGATACCCGTTCTGCTTGCGGGGGATAATACACGTGGATGGGAATGTTCTTCACCGCTACATCTCCCCATGCGGCAAAGACGATGGCTTCCAACTCAAATTCGTATTTGGCGGTGTACCAGCAGCTTTGCACATTCATTTTGCGCAGAGGGTAAAGGCGGTATCCCGATTGTGTATCTTCCAGTTTCAGCCCGGTTTCCAGTCTGAACCAGAAATTAGAGAATTTATTGGCAAAGGTATTCTTGCCCGGCATATTGTCGGAGGCTAAGTTTCGGGCGCCTACCAGCAGCGTGTCGGGCTCTTTTTCAATGGCTTCGATAAAACAGGGAATATCGGATGCGAAATGCTGTCCGTCCGAATCGATGGTGATGGCATAGCGGAAACCCTCTTTTTGGGCTTGGGAAAGGCCATGCTTCAAAGCGGTTCCTTTTCCTTTATTGACAGGATGGGTAATAGTCCGGATAGCCGGATATTGTTTCAGAATGTTGGCCGTATCATCCGTAGAGCCGTCATTGATGACAATGATATCGCCTGCATACCTGCATACCTCCTCAATGACTGCCGCCAGTGTCTTCCCGTTGTTGTAGGTGGGAATAACGACGACAATCTCCAGTTCCTTTAGTCTCTTCCGGCAAACCGATGTTGTGTTTGTACTCATCTTGTTTTTCAGTCAAACTATTCAGATACGTTTGGGATGAATGTTTTCGTACCTGAACTTATGTGGTTTCTAATGGGTGACAAAGATAGTATATTTTCGGATGCGGGCATTCTGGCGTTAATTATTTATTTGGAGATGCATTTTTAATTTTAAAGCAGGTAAACACCAACTTGTTCTCGTCGAATTGCGGATTTTCCAGATTGTTCTCGGATATATACAGTCCTTCCCTTCCCACAAAACTCATTTTATAGAAATATTTCTTTCCGGGGAATTTTGTTTCTCCGATGATTTCAAAATCCGCGTTCAGTACAATGACGGAGAACTCCTTTCCTTTGGGCGTTTCATAGGGGCTTTCGTTGGGAGCCAGTTTGTAAGGCATTTCGGCAAAACGGTAGTACACATTGCGGTATTTGTTATACATGATATCATATATCAGGATTTTCATTGAGTTTTATAATGGCATTAATGCTTCCATAGAATTACCCAGTTTGGGCTTCATTGCTTTTCAGATATCTGCTTTTGGCGTTATACCATCGGATATGTTTCAAGTCATCTGTAACCATCAGGCTGTCATATCCGAAAAATCCACAGACCAAACGGCTCTCTTTGTAGTTGTAATCATAACTAAAACCGTATCCTCCTGCGATATTGTCATATTCCTCTTTAAAGATGGGTGGATAGAAAATAGGAATCCATTTAACTTCTCCTGTTCTCAGATCCTGTGAGGCGAACATATGGGTTCTAGGCCAGTCTTCCTTTTTCATATCGGGTTTAAAATTTCTTGGCGTAGAAATATGCATGAGTCTTTGATAAAAGCAGGTGCATTGTAGTAACTGCCAAAAGACAAGGGTGTAAATCTGCCTTCAGGAGTTTGGAAATTATAGTTTCGTATTATTTCCCCTTGAGAGTTTATGGAACTGAGCCGACTGATATTATTCTGTGCAACTAATATATATTGAGAATCGGGGGAAGGTCTACTGCCGAATACAGCTGGTAGCCCGTTGGGACCTGTCTTGTGAAGAGGTATCCGTTTGGCTATCTGTTGATTCTCTATATCAAAAATGACAATGTCATATAATGATTTTTGTGTATTCTCAAAGTGAAGGTATTCTTTCCCGTTTTCTTCGAATTGGAACATGGATTTGCTTAAGTAATAGGTCTGTTCGTCTAAAGGGAAAGCCAGCTGTTTTTCTGCTACCAGTTCTACTTCGTTCTGTTTGCCAGCTTCGTTTTTTGGGGAGGACTGGCAAGATACGAGGGTAAATATAGAAAAGAGTGATATAAAAAGGAGTGTTCGATTCATAATATTTTCGGTTTTATGATATTTGTAATTTATGTGGCCGGATTTCTAACCGGCCACATAAATTGTTGGTTGTTAATTGGTAGGAGCACCATGATTCCCACCTCCTCCTGAACCTTCACCGGGGGCACCTACCTCTACTCCGATGCCGCATTTACCATCTTCACTGATACACACTGTGCCTGTAGCAGCCATTTTGCAATTTTTCCCATTCAGCTTCGAAAGCACAGTACTTTGGACCCCCTCGTGGCATTTGCACGGCAGGTGCTCCAAACACTACTTTCTCATTAGAAGAGTGGAGGTTCAAGCTTATTGCAAATGTTGCAATAACAGCCATCATCATTGTGAATTTTGTTTTCATAGGTGCCATATTTATAATTGTCTGAATATAAGATGTTTAATGGGTGTTGACAACTATAAATGGACTTATTGTTCTTGCTATTATGGATATTTAACAGAAGGACTTGCTTCATTGATACTTACTTGCCATCAGTACCGCTTTCAATTTGATAAATTCTTTTCCATTACAAATGCCTTCTGCCTGCAACTTGAAAAGATGCTCTTCCGTTTCTTCTAGTCGGATAAATAGTTGCAGTAGTGGAGTTTCAAGCGGATTGATGGCAGACAGGAATTTGGAAGAAGCAATCTGTACATACTGCAAAGGTTGGCTGACGATCTGTTCGGCACTTTCTTTTATCATCTGTAAGGTACAGACGCCGGAACCACCGGCTGTCCGGGGGAAATGACCTTGATAGAGCACATGGCCGGGATTCAGCTCTATCTCTATTGCCTGTTTCCGTCTTCTCTTCCTTCTATGAATGATTTATAAAGTTCTCCAGCAGCATTTCAAGGGTTGTTTATGTTCAGTTTGTCCAATTGGATTCTTAACCGTATTCAGCGGATGCTTGATTTGTACTTTCTCCGCCTGTTCCGTTTACAAAGCCGGACAAGGTGAATACCGTCTTTCCAAATCCTTTGCCACTGATTCTTTGCTCAAAAGTACTACTTTTCTTTTTAATACGTGCTTTTTCACTCTTTAGAAATAGATTTTTGAAATCAGTTTCCAGTATTTTCAGCATCTTTTTCTTCCTCATCGGTTCCATGCAACTGTTCACTATGAAGGTGTCGCAGTGCAGGGAGAAGTCAAAAAGGCTGAGGCCAAAAGTAAGTGGATCCCAGGATACGGATTTCGTTATCAGGCATTTGGCGGACAATGAGCATTCCGCTGAAATGATGTTTCATGAAATCCAGTTGCAAGTTGTACTTTTGCGACTGTGCTTCTGCCTGCAGGATGGGAGGCAGTGCCGTAGCTTCCCCTGTCACCCGGTGTGAGCAGGAGAGCAGGATAAACAGCAACAGCAGCCAGCTAGCGTATCGTAAACTTTGCCTCATCTTTCAAAGAATTGAATTTCTTGTCCGAGAATTCGTATTCGGTATAGTTGGTTGCGGTTTCCGATAAACGTAGTTTGTGGACAGACATGTCTTTTTTGTCTAAATAAATTTGAATCTGGTTGATATATGCCTGTATCGCTTTGCTGACGGGCTTGATTTGAATGAGATAGTAATGGGCGTCTTCAAAATATTCCAAAGCATAGCCGGGCGACATGTTGGACAGGTCGCCCACCATGCAGGCGGTAAGCATATCCTGCATTTGGTTCATCATCTTATTGGAGTGAAGGTCCATGATGCTTTTCTTTCCGTCCGATACTATTTTCAGTTGGTTGTTGTTGATCACGATAAGGTAGTTCATGGGCTGTGCGTAGTCCATGCATATCTTATTGCTCTTTTTATAATAGAACTTTCCTTTCGAGGTTATTTTCTCATCGAATACATCCAGATATTTTATCTGAGTGAAATTACTTTCGATGGACTCTATATTTTTTAGCCTCTTGCAGCAGACGGGCTTCAAAATCTTTCAAATCAGTAAGTTTCTTCATCTGTTGGGCTTGCATCGGCAGGACTGTACAGAACATCAAGAGCAAAAGTATTTTCATGTAGGTCATACTTTATAGAGGTTTATCCGTTTGTAATGGGAAGCAAAGATAGTATATTTTGGGAAACCATTCATACCTTTATCGCTTATTTACGATTTTTACCTGTTTCTACAATCGTTCACATGGGCAATTATAATGAATAAAAAAAGTTATATTTCTGCGTTGCAATATTTTTTTGTTTTATCACGGCATGTTATTGTTAATCAATAATTTATAGTGACGAATCCTCCTGTATCCCCCTCGAAACGGTTTATCCGTTTTCCCTGTCGGAGTCAGTTTGGCAGAAAGCGTCATTATGCAGGATGAAGGTCTGTTGGAATTCTTGTAAGGAGAACGGTAGGATATGATTTTCACTTAGGTGAAGATGGGTTTTCACCTGTGTGAAGAGCTGTTGTCACCAGTGTGAAACCACCGTTTCACACTGGTGAAGCAACAGTATATATCGGAAGTTTACACACTGACATCCTATTAAGTTGAACGAAAGTACAGCATATCCTGTCAGATTTAATCTGATATCTACGCTTCTCTTGCAAATAACGGGTGAATGTTCCACTCCATCGCTTACATACCGGTTTGGGGGTATTACAGACTTTTTTACACGGCAAGTTGTTGGTAATGAGTGGAATGAAGTGGCGGAAGAATTTTATGTTTTACGTAAGACGAAGTTATCTTTTTATCGGTTTGATCATGAAGGGTGAACCAGGTCTCGTTTCTGGAACTTGGTGATGTTGCTGTTGAAAATATAGAAGAAATTTATTTTGTCATGTCCTTTATCAGCCTATCTAACGCTACTACCGTATACCCCTCTTTTTCTATAAAGTCCAGAACTTGTACCAGCAGCCTGTCACTATCGGGCATCCGGTCATGTAGCAGAAGGATGGAGCCCGGAACGAGCCGTTTCTTGATGTGTTTGATAATTTTTTCAGGAGTGGGTTGCTGAGTGTCCAGTGTGCGGATGTTCCAGCCGATGGGAAAGTATCCCAGCTGCGCACTGCTTGGGCTAGGGTAGGATTGGTCACTCCGAAAGGCGGCCGGAACCATTGGACCGGTTGCCCGGTTACTTTTTCCAATTCTTGCTGGCAGGTAATTAAATCATGGCACATCCGTTTGAAGGTATAGAGAGGAAAATAGCCGGAATGGGAGAAGGAATGATTCCCGATACGATGTCCTTCTTTGATGATTTGCCGGAGCAGTTCTTCATTGCCTTTTATCTTGTTTCCGATGCAAAAAAAGCAGGCCGGTATGTGTTTTTCTCTTAACACTTTCAGCACTTTGGGGGTCTGTATCGGATCGGGCCCGTCATCAAAAGTGATGGCTATGATTTTCTCTTCGGTTTTCTTGCAACAGAAGACACGCATGTAAATACAGGCACGGATGCTGTAAGAAGCGTAAAAGAAATAGGCTATGACGCTTACTATGATGACTACAGAAACTAGGATGTGCATCGCTTGATTAAGATGATTGAGTGATTGATACCTTGATATTGGTTATAAATCAATGCGTAACGGGATGAAGCTTCTTCTTTCAAGCTTTTGCCGCCATCCAGAGAGCATAGGATGAAGCAGTCTGATATTCTCCGCATTGTTCTTTAAAACTGCTATGCAGGGCATGAGGGAACAGACTGTGTTCCAGATCCGTATAAACGGCATCTGTTGCTTCCTGCCCGTTCTTGCCACTGATAAACCAGTCAATGTCTTCGGGTGCAAGCCCGTGAGATTTTAGAAAATGATGCATCCTGTTACTGATTTCCGGAGCACTCATCCGGGTGATAAAAGTATCTACCCCTTTCAGTTCGGCAAAAGTCTGTTCCTCTTTTTGTGCGCTTAACAGGAAAAATTGTGCTCCCTCAACCGGCTGTCGTTCCTTTCAACAGTCCTAAACGCTGCTGAATGATATGGCTGGTAGGGGTTATTTCATCCATAGCACCTGCCAGTACATGCTGTTTGCCTTCGGCAATGCTTATGATGCCATCTATCAGAGCACTTTCAAAACTTAAACCACGGTGTACATACGTAACATTATAAGCATGTATTTTGAGTAGCAAAGCTAGCTGTGCACCCACCGTATTAAAGGTGGACTGAATGAAAGCGGTGGGATTGAGCATCTGTTCCCGGTTGTCCATCAAGGCGTTCATAAACTTTTCCGTATCGGCCAGACAACCCAGTCCTGTAGCGGTGATAATGGCATCTACCTTTTCCGACGGGATATCTTTCAGACATTCCAGTCCGCAGGCTACTCCCATCTTGATCATGCGGCTCATGCGCCTCCGCAGATTGGCGTTGGTGATCATTTCTTTATAATCAGGTTCCTGTGCGGAGAAATAAGGCTTTTCATTTCTGCTTTCCGCATGGATAGAGGCGATACGGTTGATATATACTGGGCACATACGCTATTGGGTTAGAGTGGAAAAATACGAGAGATGAGTTGTTGCCGCCGAATCCGAAGGAGTTGGATAATACATGCCGTATGGGAAGTCCCGACCGGAAAACCGTTTCAGGAATGAGGCCGCTTTCTTCATCGGACAGATGGAAGTTCAGATTAGGGTAAATCAGTCCGTGACGGATGGAGAGTACGGAATATACGGCTTCTATTCCTTCCGAGGCTCCCAGGGTGTGCCCGATGAAAGCCTTGACCGAACTGAAAGGAGGAATACGGGTATCGAAGATACGCCGGATGGCTTTCCCTTCGGAAGCGTCGTTGCTGGGAGTGCCTGTACCATGTACATTGATATAGTCTATGGCTCCGGCTGTCAGCCCGGCAGAGGCTATGGCCTGACTCATGGAAAGGAAAGGCCCGTCTCCGTCGGGGGAACTTCCTGTCTGGTGGTAGGCTTCATTGGCATTGGCGTAACCGCTGAGTTCGCAATAAGGAGCTTTAGTAAGGGATTTATCAGATTGAAGAACAAGGTATCCGGCTCCTTCTCCCAGGTTTAGTCCGGCACGTGTGCGGTCGAAAGGACGGCAGTGCTCTTTGTCCAGTATCATCAATGAATTGAAACCGTTGAGCGTGAAACGGCATAAGGCATCCGTTCCGCCTACAAGGACAGCGTCCAGCAGACCATGCCGGATGAGGCGTGCCCCTAACATAATGGCATTTGCGGCGGAAGAACAGGCGGTGCTGAGGGTGGTCACCGTTCCTTTCACTCCCAAATAAGCGGCTATCATTTCGGTACTGGACCCACAGTCATGGGAGATAATGTCACGTAATCTCCCTTTTCGGTTATCTTCCCGGAAAGAGGCATAAAACCGCTCGCTTGCATCCATTCCTCCGATGGAAGTGGAAGAAATGAGCCCGATACGGGGAGAAGTGAAATCGAGTTCCGCATCACGGGCCGCTCCTTGGGCTGCCCACAAGCCCAGCAAGGCTGTACGTGAATACGTCTTGCCGGATGGAAGGGACAGGAGTTTCTTTAATTCTTCATTGCTCTGTTTTACTTCGGACACGGGTACGTCAAGTGCGGTGGGGAAAAGGGTGATTTTCCCCATACCGTGTTTCCCGGCTTTTAAGGAATCCAGGTTTTCTTCCACTCCTTTCCCTATGCCCGAAATCACTCCCAGACCGGTGACATAGATCTTCCTCATTTCTGATGGGCGGTGATGTAGTCTGCCAGGTACGTACCGAATAGAATATTTCCTTGCCTTTGGCAGGATTCTCTATCTTGATTCCATAATTCCTTTCCAGAATCAGGATAATCTCTAATGCGTCAATCGAGTCAAGGCCCAGACCGTCATCTCCGAATAAAGGTGCTTCACTGTCAATGTCCTCCGGAGTGATTTCTTCCAGATTCAATGCTTCTATTAATTCAACTTTCAATTTCTCAATCAATTCTTCCATATTCTTTATTGTTTTTCAATCAGTTTTAAATACTGCTTTATAGGTGTTCTTCCATAATTCACACCACCCGATGATACAATAGTTCAGTTTCCCTTTTTGCATGACTATACGTGCGTATCTTTCCAGTTTTTCCGGCTGATAGGCTTCAGTGATGAAAAAGGTGTTTTCCCCTTGTATCTTGTGGCGGATGCAAATCTCGCCGGACACTACATTGGGTAGTGTGTAAACAAATACAGCCGGACTGGCTGCCTGGTCTCCTTCCCGGTCTATCAGTTGCTGGTGTCTGATGTCCGTATGCAGAGAGGAAGCGGCATTGGCAAGTAACATCCCCATTTCCAGTGGAGCGAATGTCTTACCTTCCAGCAAGTATTCGGCGGCCACATATCCCAATTTGCAAAGGTCATCCATTTTATAGAATTTCAGGTTGTTTCCGCCTGTTTTTTTTATAGGTATCACGTATAAATGTGCCGAAATCCGGTTCTTCGGAATGAAAAATAAGTTCGTTGTTTATGAAGACAGAACTGTTTTCAATACGAACCTCCCGTGTACATCGGATTTCGGGCAAGGTGTTGTCCTCATCTTTGAACGGAGTATATTCCGGTAAAGATAAGACAATGGCTGCGTTGCATCCGCCGAATCCCGAAGCGGTTTTTACGCAATGTTTCATCGGGATGCTCCGGTGGGTGGCATAGACCGGTATCGGCATAGGAACTCCCGGCGTTTCGTAACCCGGAGTGCCGAACAGGATGCCTTGTTTCAGTTCGTGCATACAGACAATGCTTTCAATGATTCCCGATGCTCCCAAGGTATGGCCGAAATAGGGCTTCAAACTATGGACGGGCACTTGTTCCAGATGAGCCAGTGTGAGGGCTTTGGATTCCATTTCGTCATTGTATACGGTAGCAGTGCCGTGAGCATTCACAAAACTGATATCCTGAGGGGCTGTCCCTGCTTCCTGCATGGCTTGGCGGATGGCGAAATAGAGTCCGTCTCCGTGCGGGAAGGACCGGAGATGTGGTTGGCATCGTTACTGACGGCTCCTCCCGAAAGGATAACATGTTCTTCTGTTCCTTCTGAACTGAGCAATACGGCTCCGCAGGCCTCTCCCAAGTTCAATCCGTCACGGCTGCTGTCATACGGACGGCATGGGCGGGAGCTGAGAGACCGGAAAGACCCGAAACCGCTGGTGATGAAATGAGAGAGAAGGTCACCTCCCGCTACGATTACCCGGTGGTAGATTCCGTTCTCTATCATGCGTTTTCCTGCTATGAGGCTGACACTCCTGAAATGCAGGCATTGGAAATGACATGCACCCGTTCCTCGGCATGGAAATAACCGGCAATGTTTTCTGCCATTTTCCAAAGAAAGACCGCTTCATCGGGATGTTCCGTATGACGGGCCAGTAAATCGATGTTCCCTTTGGTGGTGGAGAGGATGAGTCCGCAGGTTTGTCTTCCAAAGTTTGTCCGGACTGACGGATGAGTTCGTTGATGGTCAGTATGAACAGTTGTTCCATCCGGGGATAGCCACTTACTCCTATGGCTTCCGCCTGTTGTTGCAATCTCTCTTGCGAGAGAGTGGCTGCCAATAGGGGAGTGTCCGCAATCCGTTTGTCCGTCTGCAGGGTGATACCGCTGTGATAGCTCCGGATGGCTTCCAGATTTTCCTGTGTGCCGAAACCCAGCGCGCTGATCAGGGTATCATGGGTGATATAGGTAGTCAGATGATGTTCCATTTCTTTTTCCACTCTATGTAAAAGGCAGGATTAACCAATTCCAGTTCTCTATTTGTATTCAGGAATACCTGTGTAGTGGTTCCTGTTGCCACAATGTTTTGGTCCGATGCCCGGTAGATGGTGTATTCAAAAAAGGATTTTTGGCAGCATCACTATGAATATACCGTGTCTCGACAATGGCTTCCTCACCGAATGACAGCGGCTGTTTGAACTGGCAGCTCAGGTCTACGATAGGAACTAATAGCCTTCCCGGTAGATGCTCATATAGTCCAGACCGTATTCGCTTTCCGAAAGCTTCACGTCCATCTTCGAAATAAACGCACATATTCACCATGCCATACTATCTGCATGGAATCTATTTCACTGAAGCGGACCTTGATGGTGGGTCCGGTCTGTCAGTGCTGCCTGCTGTGGACTTGTTTTTCGTTTCATTCTTTTTTCAGATATATTTTCATCCGGCATTCGGCCAGAAGTTCATCGTTTTCTTTCACCTCGGCGGTAATCAGTGTGATATCGAATATTTCCTGCACAATGGTTATTCCGGTATATAATTCTGCTCCGGCAGAAGGAAGACGGAATATTTTCATTTTTTCTACAGAGCCGATAAAGCCTAGTGGTACAGGCTCTTCTCGCAGCATATAGATATATCCTACCCGTGCCGCTGCTGATTGGGCGATGTGTTCTATGATTCCTGTTTCCTGTAATACGCCGTCCCGGCAAAACAGATTATCGGGGGGTGACGGTCAGCCCTGACCAGGATGTATTTTTCTTCTATCCCATAGAAACGGTCTATCATGACCATGGGCGGACGTTGTGGAATCAGCCGGAACAGTTCGTCTCCCCGACAAATGATTTCTTTTCTGTTCATTTCAGTCTGCATTGCAGGATACTGTGTCCCAGTCCTATGTTATCATGAATCTCTTCCACTTCCAGTCCGGCATTTTTAATACAGCGGATCAGGTCATCCGAATGGAACATCTTGCTGTTGCCGTTGGCCATGGCTGTGAAGTAAAGGCTGATTTGAGTCAGGCAGTAAGAGCCCGTTTCGTATGGCTGCCGGTCCCACAGCGTTTCCATGATGTAGACTTTACTGTCTTTGCTGGCGGACTGTGCCACACGACTAGAATACTGGTTGCTTCCTCTTCCGAAAAGCAGTCCAGAAACTGGCTCATCCATACGGTGTCAAAGCCTGAAGGAAAGGGCACGGTCCGATCCAGCAGATTGGCGCCGTGGCCATGGATGCGTTCTGCACCGGGCACGTCGGCAGTTTGTTTTCTCATCATTTCCAGTTGTTGAGGCAAATCCACAATGGTTACTTCTACTTCTTGATTATATTGGACGCATCGGGTTGCCCATCTGCCGGTGTTTCCACCAATATCGAGCAGTCGTTTCGGTGAGTGAAGAAATACAATTTCTAATGCCTGGCTGAACGAGTTGTCCGAGTAGAAATGGTCAAAGCCAAACCAGCTTTTCTGTACCTGTTCCGGCAATTGGGACAGACCTTCGTAATGGTAGGCCATTCTCCGAATACTTTCAATCCTTCCGGACGCCCGTTTAAAAGAGCTTCTTCCAAATGGAACAAGCCTTGATAGTTCACATCGTGATTGAATTCCATATTGACACGAGCCATTTTATCGTTCAGCAGAAACCAGCCTGCCTTGGCCAGTACATAACGGTCTTCTTCCAACAGGATGGTTCCGATGGTCAGCGATGCTCCAGTAATACTTGTGCCGCATAGCGTGTCAGTCCGGTCTGCCCGCTGATTTCTTGCAGCGTATATCCTTCCCGTTTGCCGGACAATAATTGGAAAATTCCGAATTTCAACATCAGGCGCGATACTTGGAATACCACAGGACCGAAAGCTATCTCTTGTGCCAGTCTTTGCGCTTCGGCAGCCGTACATTGTTCTTTTGTATATCTTTTATGCATCATACCAGATTTATTTTTATGTCCAGAACGGGTAGTAATTGAACCATTGTTCCGGATACTGCCGGACAATCTTTTCCAGCGTTTGTGTATATTGCTCCAATAATGCCTGTTCGGCCCGTTTCTCTTTCGTCCGTACTACTGTCTCGGCTATAAAGAAATGGAAACGATACGTTCTTTGGGCTTCACGCATGGCAAAATAGAATACGACGGGTACTTTTAACTTCGAAGCCAGCAGGAAAGGGCCCATCGGAAATTTGGCTTCTTTTCCCATGAAAGAAGTCGTGAGTAATTTCTCTTTATTCAGATAGCGGTCTCCCTGAAAGCAGACATACTCCCGGCGGTCCAGCGCTTCCGTGATGCGGAATACATGTGTCAGGCTGTCTTCATTCACCGGAATTATTTTGTAGTCTCGCGTAGAGGCGTTCTTTTCCAAAATCTCCTTTATCCGTTCGTGTTCGGCGTCAAACATGACGATATTGATCTTTTTGCCATATTCATCGAAGAAAGGAGCGCCTATTTCCCAGTTGCCCACATGGGCGCCAATCATAATTACTCCGGTGTTTCCGTTTAGTACGTCTAAAAATGCCTGATAGTTCTCAAATTTGAAATGATACTTGCCGGTCATTCCGTTGCCGATGGCCACTTTGTCAATCAATATTTGTCCCAGCCGGTAATAGTTTTTCAGGAGCAGTGCGACGGATTTCAGCCGTCCGTATTTCAGCCTGTTCCGTGCGTAACTCCAAGTATTGCCCGTTGCTTTCGGTGCGAAAGGTATGAAGTAGAGGACGACCAATGCCAGGAAGCCGTAGGCCGCAGTTATCCCCAGACAGCGGATCATGTAGATAAAGAACATGTATCCGAATATGCCTCCTCTTGTCTTACCTTTCCATGTTTCGGACATCAGTCTTCTTTTTGCATATGTGAAATTACCAGATTATAGAAATCCTGGAAGGTTTTGATACCGGCAAAATCTTTGGCTGTAACGGTGAAACCGAAATTCTTGTCAATCAGTACTACCATATCCACCAGGTCAAGGCTATCCAATTCCAAGGTTTGCATCAAAGGTGCGTCCGGTTGGATCTGTTCTACATCAATCTCAAATTCTTCGGCCAGGGTGGTTCTGATCTTTTCGATGATTTCTTCGTTGGTCATAAATTTATATATTGGTTTGAATTAATTGTTTTCTTTAAATTTACGGATAATCAGTGAGGAATTGGTTCCTCCGAATCCGAATGAGTTGGACAAGAAGGTGTCAAATTCCGTTTCTATCCTCCGGGAGGGGATGTTCAGCAGAGCAGAGGCTTCATCGGGTTCTTCAAAATTGAGATTAGGAGCGATAAATCCGTTATTCATCATCAAGATGGAATAAATGACTTCACTGGCGCCTGCCATCCACATCTCATGTCCGGTTTGTGACTTGGTGGATGTGACATAGGGCCGATGGTTTCCGAACACTTCCGCTATGGCTTTTGCCTCATTCAAATCTCCCACGGGGGTGGAAGTGGCGTGTGCATTGATATATTGGATTTCTTCCAAGGGAATGCCCGCATCGTTGATTGCCATCTGTAAAGAGCGTCTGGGACCGTCCACATTCGGTACGGAAATATGATCTCCGTTTGATGAGAAACCGTATCCTATGACTTCTGCCAGAATAGTAGCTCCGCGCCTTACGGCTGATTCATAACTTTCGAGTACCAGGCTGGCGCCTCCTCCGCTGGGTACCAAACCGTCCCGTCCCTTGTCAAAGGGGCGCGATGCCTTTTCCGGTTCGTCCTCACGGGTGGAGAACGCGCCCAATCCGTCGAAACTACCCACGGAGTAAGGATTTACCTCTTGTGCTCCTCCGCACAGAATGCAGTCCTGAAGTCCTGATTTGATGAGCATATACGCCATGCCGATGGCGTGTGAACCGCTGGCACAAGCTCCCGATATGGTAAAATTAATTCCCTTCAAATGGAAAATAACCGAAAGGTTCATGGTAATCGTAGAGTTCATGGACTGGAAGATAGAACCGGAGCCTACCATAGCCGTATTCTTCTTGGCACGAATGACATCAATGGCCTCGATTACCGGAGCGGCGCTACTGTCATTTCCATACAATATGCCTACTTCATGATCCAATAAAAACTCCTCGTCTATTTGTGCCTGACGGAATGCCTCCAAGGTAGCCATATAGGCATATTCTCCCTGTTCGGCGAGGCTATGCCGCTTTTTGCGGTCCAATAACTTCTTTAAATCAGGACGTTCGACAAGTCCTGTCAATGCGGAAAAATACCCCATCTCTTTACGTGCCGGATCGATGCCGATGCCTGAACGCCCTTGGAACAAAGAGTCTTTCACCTCATCTTGGTTCTTGCCTATGCACGAATAAATACCCATGCCTGTAATCACTACTCTTCTCATCTTCTGCTTATGTATAGATTCCTCCATTGATGGAAATTACCTCTCCGGTGATATAGGAGGCTTGTTCCGATGCCAGGAAGCCTACCAGTGCGGCTACTTCTCCGGGTTCGCCGAACCGTCCTGCCGGTATCTGTTTTTTCCATTCATTTTCATCAATGCCGTTGGTCATATCCGTGCGGATAAATCCCGGTGCTACGGCGTTCACCG
>ENA-OQAX01000037-OQAX01000037.1-human-gut-metagenome-genome-assembly--contig:-NODE-37-length-24874-cov-4.521639_pt1 | contig 24874 bp, 32 predicted proteins | sample MGYA00242741_ERZ504539 | MGnify/ENA primary metagenome ERZ504539 (study PRJEB26092, sample SAMD00036277) | human gut metagenome | host: Homo sapiens | study: EMG produced TPA metagenomics assembly of... | reverse complement strand
ACAAAAATCTTCCAGGCGCAAAGCGAGGGAAGCCCGCAGCGCAGCATCCGCCGGGCCGGGCACAAAGCGGGCGGTATCAATGCAGTTGTGCAGGATGTAGGCATGCTTGCGGTCCAGCTCGCTGGTTTTGAGGTAATCATCGCGGATAAACTCGCTCAGGGCCAGAATACCGCCGTAAATGGCGTCCATCTCATGGCTGCAGCTGGTCTGGCCGTGCAGGTGGGCCAGGCAACGCCGCTTGCCGAACATTTTGCTGATGGCGCTGCACTGGGTCAGGGTGCCGCCCTCCGCCACAATCAGGTCCGGCGTGGGCAGCTCCAGTGCAAGGGAAAGCTGAACCTTTTGATACCACGGGTCATATGGGGCGGCAACGCCAAAGCAGCGCTCCAGAAACACCATGGGGTAATACCGGCGCACGCCGCGGGGCTTGGCAACGTACAGCATTTTGGTGTGCTGCAGCCCTTGTGCCTGGGCGGCGGCTTCCGGGTCCGGGATGCTGGCGCACAGCAGGTCCAGCTTGCCCGCCCGTTCATTTTCACGGATCAGGTGGGTGACAAGGGTTTCCACCGCGCGCCCTGCACAGCAGGAACCGGCAGCTCCGGCGGCGGAACCAGCAAAATGCGCGGTTTGCGCGGTGTATTTGGCGAGCGCAGCGGCAAAATGGACAACCCCTTTTTTCGTTGGTTTGAAAGTTTGGTGTGGACGGAAAATTAGTTAGGAGTTAGGAGGGAGGAGTTAGGAGGGAGGAGTTTAATTAGGAATGGGGTAGGTAAAGAATAATTAAAAAAGAATAAAGAAATAATGTGGTGGACCGCGGCGCGCAGCGCGCTCAGGAAATATTAGGCTTTGGAATGTTTGAAAGTGCGTGATGAGCGGCAAAATATTCTGTAGGGCGCGATGCCCTTATCGCGTTGGGGAGAAACGCAAAATGGTTATCGCAAACCTAAAAATTATTTGTAGGGGACGATGCTTGCATCGTCCCGTGGCCGTTTGTCCCATATACAATCCTTGGAAAAACGCTATGACATTAGGTCAGCGGGCGCACAATGTGCACCCCTACGGTCTCTATGGGGAAAACGCGTGCTTCAATATGTTTTGAGCGTATTTTGTTTACCCGTTCGCGATCCAATCCCTATTTTTATTCTTATATTCTATTATATTAAAAGTTTTTTTCGCCGAAGCTTTTTTTTCAAAAAGGCTGGAAAGCTCCCGTAAACAATCACTTTGCCGGGCAAAGGCTTTCGGCGGGCATCATGGCCCAGCGGGCGGCGGAAAGCTTTTCAGTCATCTTCATGTGGCGGCAGTTGGGCAGGTAGCTGATCAGCCCCTGCATCAGAAACTGCTCCTTGCTGATGGCCTTGACCAGCTGCGGCTCCGGGTTCTGGCGTACCTTGGCGCACAGGAAAAGATACCGCCGCCAACAGGCAGCATAAGCCGAATCAATCACCGAACGGTCCGCGCCGTTCTCGACATAAAAGCGGTACCGGTCAGCCAGGCCGTCCACCGCGTCAAAACGCGCCGGGCTTCAGGCTGGTGCGCATAATGCTGCCGGAACGCAGGCGGTAATTGTACAAAACATCCGGCAGGCACACCACTTTATCGCACCGCCAGAACAGCCGGTGCGCCACAAAATCATCCTCGTGCAGACGGCCCTCCGGGTAATGCAACAGCTTCCACACCTCGGCGCGGTAAAGCTTGTTCCATGCAACGGTGTAATAAGTGCCGTTGGGGGCATAAAAATCATTCAGCAGATCCTTGCCGCGGAACACACCTTCCTGCGTGGGCGGGGTGAACACCGGCTCCGGCAGGGGCTTGCCGTTCTCCTGTACGTCCTCCACTGCGCAGATCGCCATGTAGGCGTCGTGCGCTCGCAGGCTTCGTACATCTTTTTCAGGTACGCCGGGCGCACCACATCGTCGCTGTCAATAAAGGCATAATAGCGGCCGCGGGCCATATCAATGCCGGTGTTGCGCGCGCCGGAAAGCCCCTGGTTCTCCTGGTGCACCACTTTAATGCGGTTGTCCCGCTTGGCAAGGCGGTCACACAAAGCGCCGCTGCCATCCGTTGCGCCGTCATCGATCAGCAGCACTTCGATCGTGCCGTAGCTGGCCGGGAAATCCTGGTCCAGAATGCTCTGCACGCACTCTTCCAGCCAGGGCTCTGCGTTGTAAATGGGAACGATCACACTAACTGCAATATGTTCCATCTTGTTTTTCCCCCTCATTCCTCAGTCCGTTTTGCTGCCATGCAGCTTGCCGCGGGCGTGTGCCAGCGTGTAGGTCAGCCCCGGTGCGGCGCAGAACAGCACAGCGCGCGCTTTTTCGGCACCGGGCACATGCGGGCAGCGCAGGATGTCCGGCAAAATGCTGTCCAGATGCTTTTTGTGCTTCAAAAATTCCGGTTTCAGCTTTGCCATGGCTCCGGCCTCGCTGGCCTGGCACCAGAACAGGTAAAACACTTTCCAGTACCATGCCACGGCCCATTCATAATAACCTTTATATTCGGTTTTGTCCGGCTGCGCGGCAAACCAGCCCAGCCAGTTCCAGTACATTTTCAAATCATCCAGCCGCCGCGGCGGAAACAGCACCTCGGTCATCTGGCCGCCGCGCCGCCGGTAGTGGTACAGCACGCGCGGCACACAGTAAACATACGCGCCGTCATACACGCGGTGCAGCTCGCTGGCGTCATCGCCAAAGAACATGGTTTCGTCAAAATGCACGCCTTTATCGCGGAACAGGCGGATGTCAAACAGCTTGTTCCAGCACAGCAGCCCGTAAAAGCCGCCGGTTTTAAAGGTATCCAGCAGCAGCTCCATGGCCATGTGCCGCCCGGCAATGTTGATGTTGACCCCGGCCCCCGGCACGGGCTTTTCCTGTTCGTCCACCGCGTCGGCATTGCAGGAGGCAATGCGCACATCATTTTCGCGGATGGCATTCAAAAGTGTTTCGTAGAGATCCGGATCCACCAGATCGTCCGAATCCACAAAGCCGATGTAATCCCCGCGGGCATTGTCCAGCCCAACGTTCAAAGCGGAGGCCGGGCCGCCGTTTTCCTTGTGGAACACCCGGATGCGCGGGTCGGTTTTGGCAAGCTCATCACACAGCTCGCCGCAGCCGTTGGGGCTGCCATCCTCCACCAGCAGCAGCTCAAAGTCCGTAAAGCTCTGGGCCAGAATGCTGCGCACCGTGCGGGGGATGTAATCCTTGGCGTCATATACAGTTGTCACAATGGAAATGGTCGGGTTCGGCATGCAAAAACGTTCCTCTCATAAAAAGCGGTTTTTCAGCTGGGTATAAGCGGCCAATAGCCAGGCGCTGTGCCAAAAATACCCCCAGCCGGTATGGCAGCGCCAGCAGGCGGTTGGGGTCCGCAGTCAGGCGGGCGCGCAGAGCTGCGCGGGCATCAGCATCCTGCAAAATGCGGGCAAACAGCTGCCGCCGCTGGGCAAACGGCATGCGGCCGGGGCAGCCGGTCAGCAGCCCATATTGATTTAACGCGGCACGCACCCGGCTTATTTGCACCAGGCGGTCAATTTCTGGTGCAGGCAACTTGGCATCCGTCAAGAATGCTTCCAGCACGGGGCGGGTCACAGCCTCGGCGTCCAGCAAATCCCCCCGCAGGGAGCGGGACAGACTGCCCGCAAGCATATCATTCTGATTATAGTATACACCTGCAAGGCAATAAATGGCAGAGTTTTTTTGTAAAAAAAGCAAAAACCGCAAATATTGAAGATTAAACAAAACATCTTCATTGATTTTTAAGCGTGGGTCAAACCGCAGCTTGTTCCGGCGGATCACATCCAGCCGGAACAGCTTGGGGTAGGGGGCGGCGAGGTAGCCGCTTTCAAACAGCAGCGGGTCCAGCGCATCCCCCAGCGCGGCGGGGCCGGCATAGCAGCCGGGGGCCAGCGGATTGGGGGCAGGGCCGCTGGCGCGCACCATGCCGTACAAAATCAGGCCCGGCTGCGCATCAAATGCAGCGGGCAGCGCCTGCCACAGCCCCGGCAGCAGGGTATCGTCCGCATCCACAAACAGCACCCACTCGGCACCGCTGCGGCACAGTGTATCCAACCCCGCGTTGCGCGCGGCGGATGCCCCGCCGTTGGGCTGGTGCAGTGCGGTAACGCGGGGGTCCTGGGCGGCAAGGGCATCACACAACGCGCCGGTGCCGTCCGGGCTGCCGTCCTCCACCAGCACCAGCTGCAAATTGTCCGGTGCACCCTGCAGCACGCTTTCAACCGTCTGGCGCAGCGTGTGCTCGGCCTTATAGCAGGGATCACCACCCCAATGGCGGGCAGGCTCACAGTGTTCCCTCCCTTTGCAGGACTTTGCGGTAAATTTCAATCATCTGTGCGGTGTTTTTGGCCGCGTCATGGGTCACCCGGGCGCGGATCTGCGCGGCGGTGCCCAGCGCCGTGCCGTGGTCCGGCAGGGCAAGCACCTGTAAAATGGCCGCGCTCAGGGCGGCGTCATCCCCGGCGGCACCGTACAGCATCCCCTGCACGCCGCTTTGCAGCATATCCGGGATGCCGCCTGCCGCGCTGGCCACGCAGGGCAGGCCCAGCAGCATGGCTTCGCCCAGACTGTTGGGACTGTTCTCGCTGTAAGACGGCAACAGGAAGAGATCGGCATCCAGGTAAGCCTGCCGCATGGCGGCGGCATCCAGCGGGCCGGTGTACTGCACATGGTCCGCCAGCCCCAGGCGGCGGATCAGCTGTTTGCACCAGGTCTGGTAGGGGAACATCCAGTCAATCACCGGGCGCAGCAGCGGCCCTTTGTCCAGCGGGGGCCAGCCCGCCACCCGCAGCACCGCGCCGGGGTACTGCGCCAGCACGGCGGGCAGCGCTTTGAGCACGGTATGCAGGTTTTGAGCGGGTAGTTGCCCTGGCTGAGCAGCAGCACCGGCGCTTCGCCAAAGGTGCGGGGGTGCCACACCGGTGGGGTGTAAAACTCCGGGCGCAGCGTTTCGTTGCAGGGGTAATAACTGGCCTGCGGGGCCAGCTTTGAACGGCGGAACGGTCAAAGTTGGTGCGCCCGGTCACATGGCGGGCGTGGCCAGCACGGCGGCTTCGCTCTGGGCAAGGGTGTCAAAACGGGCCTGGTTCACGTCCAGCAGCCCGCCCGGCACATGGCGGTCAATCAAATGCTGCGCCGCGCAGGAGTGCAGCAGCCGTGCTGGCACGCCGTCATTCAAGTGCAGGGCACAGTCAACCATCACGCCCTGGATGCCCACCAGCACCGGTATCCCCGCCGCCTGGGCCGCCTGCTGTATGGTGCGGGCGGCAGCGTACTCGGTGCCCCAGATATGGACAAGATCCGGGGCAATCTTTTTGAGCAGGGCAGAAAAGTTTTCCACACTTCCGGTGGGAACCAGTGCAAAACTTACGCCGTTTTTGCTGCAAACGGTTAAAGTTTCCGCGCGGGCATCCACGCTGGCAACGGTAATGGCCGGGGCGTCCGGTGCGGCGGTCATGCCGCCCAGCGCGCCGGAAAGCCAACCCCCGCCGATCTCTTTTGCCTGCAAACCGCAGGCATCCGCGGCAGCAGGGATGGTGATGCTGACAAGCCAGAGTACCTTCACATTAGCCACCTCACAAATTCAGCCGCAACCGCCTGCGGCACCAGCTCAGGGAAGAGGTCACACACTTCCCCAAAGGGCAGCTGTTTACCGCACACTTCACCCAGCCAGCGGTGCAGGATATCCGCAGCATCAGCCTGGCCTTGGCGCAGCACCAGCGCCAGCGGATAGCGGGCCAGATAGGGCAGGGCAGGGTCGTTTTCGATCACGCAGAGGTGCAAAACTGGCTTGCCCGCAGCAAAGTAGTCAAACAGTTTGCTGGGCAGCTGGTTGTCTACCGCGTTGCCAAGATTCAAAAGAACATCGGCCTGTGCCTGCATGGTGCGGGCGGTTTCGGCGGGCACGGGGCCGGGCTGTTCAAACTGTTCGCCCAATACAGCCTTGGTCTGGGCAGCGTCCGCGGCAAAGTATTGCCAGCCGCCGCCTGCCATCGTCAGGGTCCAGCCGCTGGCCGGGCCCAGGGCGCGGAAAAGTTCCAGCGCAAAGCCCGGCTCCCGCAGGCCGGGATACAAGAACCGCAGAACACGCAGCGCTTTTTGCTGTCTGCTGCATGGTTCGGCACTGCCGCCGGGGGCACCAGACTGGGGAAATCCAGCACATGAACTTTTCCACCGCCGCGGCCAGCGGGGCGCCGGGGGCGTAATCCCCAACGGCCTGCCGGGTGATAAAGGCGGCGGCCAGATGGTTCAGCAGCTCCAGCTCCCGCGGGTAGCCGCCGGGGGCCTGATAATCCCGGTTGGAAGCATAGGGGTCCAGCTGCCAGATGGCCTTTTTGGCCTGCACCTGCGCGGTTTCCAGCGCAAACGCGGCGCGGTAGGGCGCACAAACAGCGCAGATCACCTCAAAATGGAACGCAGCATCCAGCTTTTCCAGCTCCCGGCGGGTATCCACCACCCGGCGCGGGGCGTGCAGCACCAGCTGGCGGAACGCCGCCGCCACCGCCGTGGGGTGGCAGCAAAGCCGCGCCAGCCGCACCGGAATGGGCGAACCGCCACTGCGGCCGTTTTCCAGCGCGGCGTTCATCAGGCGCTCGTCCGCAAAGGCAAGGCAGTGCACGGTGCAGCCGGGCAGCTCCGGCTGGGGATGCAGGCCGTCCCATAGTTCCAGCAGGTGTACGGTGTGCCCGGCAGCACAAAGCACCCCTGCCAAACGCTGTGCCATCAGCACATTGGCAGAGGTTGGGTTTTCCACACTATCCAGTATAAATAAAATACGCATGGTGTTTATCCTGTGCAAAAGGAGTCAGCGCCGGTCTTTTTAACATGGTACGGCACACTTTGCGCCACAGCACCGGGCAGTTGATGGTTGCCCACGCCGCCGCGCGGATGGAAAGCGGCAGCCGCGGGTTGCGGCCAAGGTTAGGGTCCTGCAGCCCGGCGCGGATGCCTACCCCCAGCTCGTTGATCTGCACGCGGTAGGCGGCGGCATCGTCCCGCCGCAAAATCATGCTGGCAAGGTAGACCAGCTTTTCGTAATAAAAGGCGTTGGCGCTCTGCTGGATGGCCGGGCTGGCATGCTCGCGGATGAACACGGCGGCCTGGCGCTGCTGGTCAATGCTTTCCGGCGGCAGGGCACGGTGACTGGCCGAAGCCGCGTGCTGCCGGTAATGGTAGCCTGCAAAATCCACATAGGCACAGCCGTCTGCCGCGCTGAAAATCTGCCAGTTGGCCACAAGGTCTTCGTTGTAGGCAAGGCCGTTGTCCATGATCTCAGCGGTGATCAGCTCGTGGGCGTACAGCTTGTTCCACAGCCCAAAGTCCACCCGGTGGTCATGCAGCAGGGCATCCAGATGGTCGGGCGGCTGAAACACCGTGGTCTGGCTGGGCGGCGGGCTTTCCGGAGGAATATCCTCGGTAAAGCAGTCATACCGGCAGCAGGCAATCTGGCAGCGGGTGGTTTGGGCAGCACGGTACAGCGCATCCAAAAACTGCTTGTGGTAGCAGTCGTCCGCATCGCAAAAGGCAAACCACCGGGCGTCAGGTTCAGCCCCGCGCCGCACCCCGGCAGCGCGGGCGGCGGCAACACCGCTCTGGCGCTGGTGGATCACAACAAACCGGGCGTCCCGGCTTTCCCACGCGGCGGCAAGCTCGGCGCTTTCATCGGTGGAACCGTCATCCACCACAAAACAGGCGAAATCGCCAAAGGTCTGCGCAGCCAGGGATGCCAGACACTGCTGCAAAAACGCAGCGCCGTTATGTACCGGTACCACCACGGCAATGGCAGGGCCTTTGAACTGGGGCTCGGTTTCACTCATGGCTGCACCTCCTTTGTATATTTCTGCGTCTGCTCCAGGTAAAATTTTTGCAGGATGCCCGCGCTGGTGTGTACATCAAATCCGGCGGCAATGGCTTTGGCCTGGGCGTTGGGGTCACGGGTCAGGTCCGCCGCGGCAATGGAATCAGCCCAGGCGGCTTCATTCTGCAAGGGCAGGTAGTGGATGTTGCCGGCAAACGCCGCGCCGGGGTCCACCGTATCGGCCACAAAGCAGGGCAGGCCGGCGGCCTGGGCTTCCACCAGCACAACGGGCAGCCCCTCAAACAAACTGGGCAGCAAAAATACATCCATGGCGTGGTACAGCGCGGCCATATCCTTGCGCACCCCGGCAAAAATTACCCGGTCGCTCAGGTTAAGCTCCTGGGCAAGGGCACGGGTGGAATCAACCAGCTCGCCGGTGCCGATCAGCACCAGCCGGGCGTTGGGCATGCGGCGGCTGACCCCGGCAAAAATGCGCAGCAGCCCGCATGGTTTTTCTGCTCACAAAACGGCCCACATGGCCAAACAGAATTTCGCCTTCCTGCACGCCAAGCTCAGCGCGCAGGAAGGCGCGGGCGGCGGGATCGTGGAGGGCGAACACATCGGTCATAATGCCGTTGGGCAGCACGGTGAACGGGTGTTTGCCGTACAGCATCTCCCCGGCGCGCTGGCTGCAGGCAAAGCGGTGGGTCAGGTCGTGGTCAAAGCGGGAACTCATCAGCCGGTCCAGCTGGCCCACCAGGTTGTGCTCATAGGCAGTGTTGTGGCTGTGGCCTGCCCGCACCGGCACCCCACAGCGGCGGGCCACGGCATTATAAAACATGCCAAAGCCGCTGTAATGCCCGTGGATGACCTTGTATTCCGGGTGCGCGGTAAAAAAGGCGCGCAGGTCATGCAGGTATTTCGGGATATTATTGTCCTGCCGCACCGTCAGCTTGGTAATGTGCCCGCCCAGGGCTTCAATTTCAGCATCATAAAAGCAGGGCTTATCATAGTGGTACAAAAAGTCAAACTGTACCTGGCTGCGGTCCACGGCACGGTAGACATTCATGACAAAGGTTTCCATGCCGCCGGCGTCCATGGCGGGCATGATTTGTAATACGCGGATCGGCGGCAAAGTGCGCCCCTCCTTTTGCGGCTTGCCGGGGGAACATCCACCCGGCAGCGTTTGGCATTATTCCTGTTCCAGCGCTGCCTTGCAGTTCAGCAGTTCGGCCTTTGCATCGTCCGAAAGCACCGGGTATTCGTGGCAGCTCTTCTGCAAAGCATCCAGTACAATCTCGCTGACCAGGTAGCGGGTGTACCATTTCTGGTCAGCCGGGATGGCATACCACGGGCTGTGCTTGGTAGCGGTTGCAGTGATGACTTCATCAAAGGTATCCAGATATTCGTCAAAACGCATCCGCTCTTTCAGGTCGGAGCAGGAAAACTTCCAGTTCTTTTCCGGGCGGTCAATGCGCTCTAAAAAGCGCTTTTTCTGTTCGTCCTTGGAAACGTGCAGAAAGATTTTGACCACGCGGTAGCTGTTCTCGTACAGGTATTCTTCATAGTTGCGGATCTGGCGGTAGCGCTTTTCAAAAAAGTCCTTCTTGCTGTCTTCCAGCACGCGCGGGGCCATCTGGTAGGTCTTTTGCAGGTCGTGGACCTGCACCACCAGAACGTCCTCGTAATAGCTGCGGTTGAAAATGGCAATGCTGCCGCGGGGCGGCAGAACTTTGTTCACCCGCCACAAAAAGTCGTGGTGCAGTTCCTCGCTGGTGGGCTGCTTGAAGCTGGTTACCTGTACACCCTGGGGGTTCAGGCCGCCCATCACATGCTTTACGGTGCTGTCCTTCCCGGCAGCATCCAGCGCCTGCAGAATGATCACAAGGCCCTCGCGCCCATCGGCGTAAAAGGCGTCCTGCAGGGCGGCCATCTTTTCCAGATTTTCGGCAGTTTTGGCCAGGATATCTTCTTTCTTTACATGGTCATCCTTGTTGTCGCAGGGCAGCTTGCGCAGCGCGCATGGGTGGGAACCATCAAACAAATAGCGGTCAGCCTTCATCCGGGCGGCCTCCTTTCTGCAAAAGGACAAAATTACACTCTCTCAGTATACCCGTTTTGGCCCCCATGTGCAACCGCAAGATGCAAAAAAGGCATTGCAGACGCGCGGCCCGCAATGCCTTTTTTCATAATTACAAAACAAAATCAGAACGTCAGGTTGCCGAACTCGGAAAGCTTCAGCTGTTCGTTGTGCTGCTCGGCCCAGTTGATGCTCCACGGGCTGCCGAACAGCAGCAGGTGGTTGCCCTTCAGGTCCTCGATGCAGCGGGTGTCGCTGGTCAGGTCCAGTGTTTTGGGGTCCAGCTCGTCCGGGTCGTTCATGATCCAGCGCAGGTGCTCATACGGCAGGGTCTGCATACGGATGTCAACGTTATATTCGTTGCGCAGGCGGTATTCCAGCACTTCCAACTGCAGCACGCCGACCACGCCGACGATAACTTCCTCCATACCGGAGCCAAGGTCGCGGAAAATCTGGATCGCGCCTTCCTGTGCGATCTGCTCCATGCCTTTCACAAACTGCTTGCGCTTCATCGTGTCCACCTGGGTCACGCGGGCAAAATGTTCCGGTGCAAAGGTGGGGATGCCCGCAAACTGCACATGCTGCTTGCCGGTGCACAGCGTATCGCCAATGGAGAAGATGCCCGGATCAAACAGACCGATGATATCGCCGGCATAGGCTTCGTCCACGATGGCGCGGTCATCAGCCATCAGGCTGGTGCCGGTAGCAAGCTTGATGTTCTTGCCCTCCTGCACGTGGAATGCTTCCATGCCGCGCTCAAACTTGCCGGAGCAGATGCGCAAAAACGCAATGCGGTCGCGGTGATTCTTGTTCATGTTGGCCTGGATTTTGAACACAAAGCCGCTGAACTGCTCGCTGCAGGGATCCACCACATCGCCGGTGGGGGCATCCTTGCGGGGCAGTGGCGGCGGGGTCAGGCGCAGGAACTCTTTCAGGAAAGGTTCCACGCCAAAGTTGGTCAGCGCGGAGCCAAAGAATACGGGGCTCAGCTGGCCGTGCTGCACAGCGTCCAGGTCAAACTCTTCGGCGGCGCCATCCAGCAGCTCAATGTCGTCAGCCAGCTTCTGGTGGTTGGCCGCGCCGATCAATTCGTCCATTTCGGGTGCGCCCAGCTCGGCGGTGATCTCGTCCACCATCTTCACGCCGTTGGCGCGGCCATCGCTTTCAAAAGCCAGCACCTTGCGGGTGTCGCGGTCAAACACGCCCTTGAACTCCTTGCCGCAGCCGATGGGCCAGTTCATCGGGTAGGTTTTGATGCCCAGGATCGTCTCAATGTTTTCCATCAGTTCAAACGGGTCGCGGGCTTCGCGGTCCATCTTGTTGATGAAGGTGAAAATGGGGATATGGCGCAGGGTGCAGACCTTGAACAGCTTGATGGTCTGGGCCTCAACGCCCTTGGCGGCGTCGATGACCATGACGGCGGAATCCGCCGCCATCAAGGTGCGGTAGGTATCCTCGGAGAAGTCCTGGTGGCCGGGGGTATCCAGAATGTTGATGCACTTGCCCTGATAGTTGAACTGTAAAACAGAGGAGGTAACAGAGATACCGCGCTGTTTTTCAATATCCATCCAGTCAGAAACGGCATGTTTGGCGCTCTGCTTGCCCTTGACGGAACCGGCGGTCTGGATGGCTCCCCCGTACAGCAGCAGCTTTTCGGTCAATGTGGTTTTGCCGGCGTCCGGGTGCGAAATGATCGCAAACGTCCGGCGGCGCTCGATTTCTTCACGCAAAGTTGCCATGAAAGTCAATACTCCTTTATTCCATTGCAATGTGACTTTTTACGGTTGTCTGCTTCCGTCACATGGGGAACACTCCTCTATCACTCTGGTTTTCAGGCGGCACCTGACTATTACAAGAAAGGTTACAAGACATACCTTTCTATTTTACTATGATTTTTTAAGGGATTGCAACGCCTGATACCGGATTTTTTGGCCGGCAAGGGGAGAAAAAAAGCAAAATTTGATGGAAAATGCGTGGTGGGGGACCATCATCCCGCCGGGGGAGAAAGGCAAATGTTTGACTGTACGCCACAGATTCTAATAATGTTCCAAGATTTTATTCGTAGAGACGCACATTGTACGCCCGCTGCCTTGTGGGTGGGTGACGGGGTAAGATATCCGGCAAGGCGCGTCTGCGGGACGATGCCGAGCATCGTCCCCTACAGATTATTTGTTGGCTTGCAACACATTACAAAGTGTTCCGATGCTTAGTTTTGTATACCATGATATATTGACTGTAAAACCTTAAAATAAAATTGGCTTCCCTTGAGGGCGACAGAAGGGACCGGGCGCTGTTTGTTGCAAAATAAAATCAAAGAGCGAACATACTCGTCAGGACTTACTTATTCGCCTCCGCATGGGCGGTGGCTTCCGCCACATACCCTTCGGCATTTTTTCGGTTGGCTTCCACCAGAGCGGGGCTGGCGGCTTCACGCACCTTGGCGGGCACACCCATGGCCACCATGCCGTCCGGGATCACGGTGTTTTCCAGCACCAGCGCCCCGGCGGCCACCACGGCATTTTTGCCCACCACGGCGCCGTTCATCACCGTGCGTGCATACCGATCAAAGCGCCGTCCCCACCGTACAGCCATGCACCACTGCACTGTGGCCGATGGATACATTTTTGCCGATCGTTACCCCCAGGTTTGGCCCGGTGTGCAGCACGGCGTTGTCCTGGATATTGCTGTTTTTGCCAATGCGGATGGCGCCGGTATCTCCGCGCACCACCGCGCCGTACCACACGCTGCTGCCAGCGGCCAGCACAACATCCCCGGCCAGGGTGGCGTTGGGGGCCACAAAGGCTGCACTGCCAACATCCGGCGTTTTGCCGTATACTGTGATAACTGCCATAATTTTACCTCCCTGCCCGGAATAATTCTACCGCCGGGCACTGTTAGTTAAATTGAAAAACAAGCCTGTGTTTGTTATACTTTTACCATATTAAATAATATATTACGTTGCTTCAGGAAAAGCAATCAGGGGGAAACAAATATGATAAAAATGGTTTGCAGCGATCTGGACGGCACCCTGCTGCAATATGGGAAAAAGCTCATTGAGGGCGAAATTTTTGATGAGATCCGCGCTTTGCATGACCGTGGTATCCTGTTCTGCCCGGCCAGCGGGCGGCAGTATACCAGCCTGCGCAAACTGTTCGCCCCTGTGGCGGACGATTGCATCTACCTGTGCGAGAACGGCGCGGTTGTCTACCGCGGTGGCAAAGTAATCGCCAAAAAACGCCGATGCCCCGCGCCCTGGCAGAAGAAATCGCCTGGGATTTCTGGAACAACACCGAGGACTTAGGCGAAGTGATGCTTTCCGGCGAAAACATGTCCTACCTGATGGAACGCGGGCACGGCGTGGTGGACCGCATCAAGTTCATTGGCAACAATTATACGGTCATCACAGACCCCGCCCAGATCCCGGAGGATATTGTCAAGGTGTCCGTCTATTTGGTGAACGGCGTGGAGCCGTTTGTGGAGCGCTTTGTGCCCAAATGGCAGCAGGCCAACTGCGCCGTGGCGGGACCCAAGTGGATCGATACCACCGTGGCCAACAAGGGGATTGGCGTACAGAGCATCTGCCGTGTGCTGGGCATTGACCCGGCGGATGTGATGGCCTTTGGCGATAACTATAATGATGTTGCCATGCTGATTGGTAGGTCACCTTACATATGCCACCGCTGCAGCGAGCATGCGCGCGCTATGCAACATACCCCGCCGAGGATACCCTGGCGTGCCTTCCTGGCAGGCAGGAAAACTGAAACCGAGTGAATCCACAATATTGTTAAAACATTTTGTTGATTTTGTGAAAGTTACAAAAAAACGACAGGGTAAAATGCAGTATTTGCATTGACTTTGCTCAACATTGCTGGTATAATCAAATTGTTAAATTCTCCACAGGCTTGTTGAAAAGCTGTGGAACAGAGAGGAAGACGCATCTATGAAGCAGTTTGATTATACCATTCAGGAAGCAGTTGGCATCCATGCCCGTCCGGCCGGTTTGCTGGTCAAAGAGGTCAAAAAGTATAAGAGCACTGTTACCGTCATCAAGGGCGATAAATCCAGCAACGCGCTGAAACTGATGGCTTTGATGGGTATGGGCGTTAAGTGCGGCGATACCGTTACCGTTACCGTGGAAGGCGAGGACGAGGATACCGCAGCACCGGCACTGGAAGCTTTCTTCAAAGAGCATTTGTAATTGAATCCTTTTGTTTGCGGCACCTGCCCCAGCAAGGCCCTTACCCGGCGCTGGGGCAGGCAGCCGCATTTTGTTTTCTGCTGCATTTGGTTGTATAAAATAACCAGTCAGGATCCCATTGAACACCAAAGAAAGGACGCTTGTTATGATCAGTATTCAGGGCAAGGGCGTATCTTCCGGCGTTGGCGTTGGCCCGCTTTATTTCTATCACCGCACCAAAACCGAGATCCCCCGCTATACCGTGACCGATCCCGATGCCGAGTGGCACCGTTTCAAGCGCGCAGACCGCCGCCATTGAGCAGCTGGGCGAACTGGCCGAAAAAGCCCGCGCCGAAGCCGGCGATGAAGCGCCATGCTGTTTGAGACCCACCAGATGATGGCCGAGGATCTCGATTACGAGGAAGCTATCTCCGACCATATCAACAATGAAAAGATGACGCCGAAGCCGCGATTTCGGATACTGCAGTTCAGTTCGCCGCCATGTTTGAATCCATGGACGATTCCTACATGCAGGCCCGTGCGGCAGATGTGCGCGATGTATCGGATCGCATCCTGGGGATCCTGTCCGGTGCAGTGCAGGGCGGTATTGCTTCGGATGTGCCGGTGCTGCTGGCTGCGGACGACCTGGCACCTTCGGAAACTGTGCAGCTGGATAAATCCAAGATTTTGGGCTTCATCACTGCGGGCGGTTCCGGTTCCAGCCACACGGCCATTCTGGCCCGCACCATGGGCATTCCCGCCATTGTGGGCGTGGGCGATGCCCTGAAGCCGGAGTATGAGGCCGCTCCTGCATTATTGACGGCGCTACCGGCAATGTGGTGATCGACCCGGACGATATGACCCGTGATTACCTGCTGAAAAAGCGGGAACAGCAGCTGCGCCTGCAGCGCCTGCTGGAGACCCTGAAAGGCCAGCCCAATGTGACCAAGGATGGAAAGAGCATCCGCATTTACTGCAACATTGGCTCCCCGGACGATGTACATGCCGTGCAGGTCAACGATGGCGGCGGCATCGGCCTGTTCCGCAGCGAGTTCCTGTACCTGAACAGCCCGGATTACCCCACCGAGGACCAGCAGTTTGAAGCCTACAAAAAGGTTCTTGCCGATATGGACGGCAAGGAAGTTATCATTCGCACGCTGGATATCGGCGCGGACAAGCAGATCGGCTACTTTAACCTGCCCAAAGAGGATAACCCGGCTATGGGCATGCGCGCTCTGCGTATCTGTCTGACCCGCCCGGAAATCTTCAAGACCCAGCTGCGTGCCCTTTACCGTGCTTCCGCGTTCGGCAAGCTGGGCATCATGTTCCCCATGGTGACCAGCGTGTGGGAAGTGCGCGAAGCCAAAAAGTACTGCGAGGAAGTCAAGCGCGACCTGAAAGCTGAGGGCATTCCTTTTGCGGAGGATGTGCAGGTCGGCATCATGATCGAAACCCCGGCAGCGGCCATCATGAGTGACCGTCTGGCCAAGGAAGTGGATTTCTTCAGCTGCGGCACCAATGACCTGACCCAGTACACCCTGGCCTGTGACCGCCAGAACAATGATCTGGGACGTTTTTATGACCCGCACAACCCGGCAGTGCTGCGCCTGTTGAAGATGGTGACGGAGAATGCCCACAAGAACGGCATTTGGTTGGTATCTGCGGCGAGCTTGGCGCGGACCTGACCCTGACCGAAACCTTCCTGGCGATCGGTGTGGATGAGCTGTCCGTCAGCCCGCGCGCGGTGCTGCCCCTGCGCAATGCCGTGCGCATGACCGATACCCGCGAAAGCGCACCCCGCCTGCTGGCCGCCATCGATGCCGAGTACCCGGAAACGCTGTGAGGGGCTTTACGGAGGATTTGTGTTCCTTCTTTGAAAAGAAGGAACCAAAGAAATTTTAGGCAATACCGCATAATTCTAAGTGCCGATACGGCGAGCGAGGTACGGCAGATGCTAAGCCAAAAGCGCAGATAATACTGGATGTCTTATCGAGCATTTTGCAACGCAGATGCCGTGCCGCAGCCGTCGGAGCGGTACTTAAGCCGCAAGGCGGGAATTGTGCGGTATTGCCTTTAGTATAATAGAACACAAAAGATAAATAAAGGCGCATCACACAAAACCATCGTGTGGTGCGCCTTTTTGATGTTGGCTTTATAGAAATTGGTACAAGTTGAAAAACAATCTGTAAGGAACGGTCTAGACGTTCCTTACAGAGCATTTTATAATGTGTTGCAAACCAACAAAGCATCTGTAGGGCGGGGTGCCCTCACGCCGCCGCGGAGGAACCATGCCTATCGCGGTAAACGCTGCAATTTATTTGTAGGGGACGATGCTTGCATTGTCCCGCGGAACGTGCAACGGTAAAAATCTACCGCGCACCATCACCCCATCACCCGAATTACCCCCAGCACCAACAAATGCACCGGGTAAAACAGATAGAAAAACCAGTGCGAAAATTTCTTTCCCCGCGCCGCCCGCTGGCCATTGTACAGATACAAGATCACAAACCCGGATGCAGCGATCCCTGCCATGCTGCCGCAGGCCATCAACAAACACTGTGCGGTGGGGTAAAGCCACACGCTGCTGGTGTAATTCAGCCAGCCAAACAGCGCGGCAGAAAGCGCAAAACTGAACCGCAGTCGTTTTTGGTTCTGGCCGGACCAGCGGAAGAGCAGGGTGAACACCGGGGCCAGCAGCGCCCAGTCACAAAACAACGAACCAAAAATCAGCAGCACGATCAGCACGCCGCGCAAAAAACGGTTCCGGATGGTTTCGATACACAACAAGATACAAAAACACAGAAACAGCGTGAACATCATGTTGAAATCCTGAAATTCCAGAATGCCGTTTTGGGCAAACGCCATCGAGAACGGCACCTGTGAAACCACACCGAACCCGAACAGCCGTAAGGCATACTGTTTGCGGCTGTGGGTGTACCGGAAGCCCTCTACCAGAAAATAGCACATGGTAATGGCGGTAAAGTAGCCGATATCCACCAGCACCTCGTACCAGAGGGTGCCCGGCACCAGAAAAATATTGGCGATGTGGTTCAGCAGCATGGCGGTCATCGCGATGTATTTGATCACATCGCGGTTCAGCACCCGCCAGCCGGGGCTTTGTGTTTGCTGTTGCAGCATTGGCAGCACTTCCTTTTTTGGGGCTTCACAGCGGCAGCGGTTATTTTTCCCGCTTAATGACAAAGCAGGGCAGGGGAGCGGTATCGGCCCAGTTGGCAAATTCGCAGATCAGCACGGTATAATCGGCCAGCGGCAGGCTTCGGAAAAACTCCGCCGCAGCCTTTTTCTCCGCATTGCCGATCACCTTGCCGCTGTACAGCACCGCGGCAAGCACGCCGCCGGGCTTCAGGGCGTCCAGCCCGGCCTGCAGCGCGGGCAGGGTGGAATCTGTCGTGGAGTGTACATCGTGCGCGGCACCTGGCAGCCAGCCAAAGTTGAACATCACGCAGTCCGCACTGCCCGGCGGGGCAAAGCGCAGCAGCTCCCGATGGTCGCAGCATTCCGCGCGGCCAATGGCAGCCATACCGTTGGCGGCCAGCAGCGCATTGGTGTTGGCCGCGGCCTGAGGCTGGATATCCAGCCCGATCACCCGGCCATTTTCCCCGGCAATGCTGCATAAAAATAGGGTATCGTGCCCGTTGCCGCAGGTGGCATCCAGATACAGTCCGCCCGGTGCCAGTGTGCTGCGCAAAAAGCGGTGGGTCAGCTCCACTGCCGTCAGGTCTGGCACGCGGCGGCGCACCAGCAGCCCGCCGCGCGCACAAAACCGAACTTTGCCGCCAGCGCCTGCGCAGCGGTATTGCCGCATCCGGCAGTGGCGCGGTGATCGGCTGGGGCAGTCCGGTCAAAGCCGCCGTTCTGGCGCAAAATCTCCCGCAGCAGATAGCTTCCGTACCCGCGGCTCTGCCATTCCGGGGCAATTTCCAACGCTTCAAAACAATCGGCACAAGTAACGGCATGGCCGATGCAGCCTTTCTCTTTATATAACGAATAGACACAGCGGTTTTGTGCGTCCAGTGTCGTTTTTTCAATCCGCATGGGCAAGCTCCCCCTAATGTTTCAGTCTGCAACTGATTGTACGGCATGGGGCGGATAAAGTCAAACCACAGCCCAAACTGACCGGATTTTTGGAGATTTCACATTTCTTTCACGCAGTCGCGAAACTGTTTTCACAATTAGCGGTTATACTGTAGGCACAAGGTTGAGGGAAGCAAGAAAGACAAAGCAAAAGCTTCCGCCAGACCGTGTATCACCGCCCGGTGGCCCCCAAGCGCCGTGCGGCAGAACAAAGGAGAGATTTTTCATGAGTGAATATGATTATTCGGGTCTTTATAATAATGGCGGCCCGCAGAATAATAACGGGCAGCAGCGGGCACTCAGCCGGAACAGCCCCAGGCAGAGCAGTCCGGTTACCCCAATGTGGGCAGCAGCGGAGTGAACACCGCCAACACCGCACAGACAGATTATTCTAATTATTCCAGCCAACAGAACAGCAGCTACAACCCCCAGGGCCCCGTTGCAGGCAATGGCGGCAACGGTGGCAACGGTGGCAACGGCAATAACGGCGGCTACAATGGCTACAGCTATTCCAGCAACCCACAGCCCCCGCAGAACGAGCCCAAAAAGAGCCACGGCGGCAAAAAGGTTTTGCTGCGTGTGGCGGCCTGCATCGGTGTGGTAGCCCTTGGCTTTGGCGGTGGCTTGGCAGGAACTGTGGTTGCCAGCCGCACCGGCTTGACCGGCGGCCAGGTTGTGGTCCAGCAGGTCCAGCGTGACACCAACACGGATTCTGTATCCCAGGGCAGCACCAACGGCACCAACCTGTCGATTCAGGATGTTGCCGCGCTGGTACAGCCCAGCGTTGTGGCCATCACCACTGAGCAGATGGTCAGCACCAACACCTGGTTTGGCGGCAGCTATGTGCAGAGCGGTGCAGGCTCCGGCGTGATCATCTCGCAGGATGGTTACATTGTGACCTGTGCCCATGTGGTTTCCGGCGCAAATAACATCACGGTACAGCTGGCAGACGGAACAGAGTATACCGCAACGGTCGTTGGCCAGGATTCTACTTCGGACGTTGCAGTCCTGAAAATCGAAGCCACCGGTCTGACTCCGGCTGTGATTGGCGACAGCGACAGCCTGGCTGTTGGCGAAACCACCATTGCCGTTGGCAACCCGCTGGGTACCCTGAGCAACACCGTTACCAATGGTATTGTCAGCGCCTTGAACCGTGAAGTTACCGTTCAGGGCAACGATATGAACCTGATCCAGACCAGCGCTTCCATCAGCCCGGGCAACTCCGGCGGCGGCCTGTTCAATGCAAACGGTGAGCTGATCGGTATTGTCAACGCCAAGAGCAGCTCCAGCGATGCAGAGGGGCTTGGCTTTGCAATCCCCATCAATACCGCCATGGAAATGGCAAAACAGATGATTGAAAAGGGTTATGTTGCCCGCCCGGCCATGGGTGTTACGGTCATCACCATCAATGATGCCCAGACTGCTATGCAGTACGGCGTCAGTAACTATGGTGTGTATATCTACCAGATCGCATCCGGCAGCGGTGCCGAAAAAGGCGGCCTGAAGCTGGGTGACCGCATCATCTCCATTGATGATGTGGCAGTCTCCAGCGCATCCGATGTACAGAAGTATTGCCAGAGCAAGGAAGTTGGCGATACCGTTACCCTGCAGGTAGAGCGTGATGGCAAGGTCATCAGCTGCGAAGTGACCCTGGGCGAAAGCAGCCAGTCCACCGCAACGGCTGAAAGCGGGAACTAAGTTCTTTACGGGAGTTTTTTGTCCCTTCTTTGAAAAGAGGGACCGAAGAAACTTTAGGCAATACCGCATAATTCTAAGTGCCGATACGGCGAGCGAGGTACGGCAGATGCTAAGCCAAAAGCGCAGATAATACTGGATGTCTTATCGAGCATTTTTGCAACGCAGATGCGTGCCGCAGCTGCCGGAGCGGTGCTTAAGCCGCAAGGCGGGAATTGTGCGGTGTTGCCTTTGGTATAGCAAAACAGAAAAAATAAAATTAAGGCGCATCACACAGGGATTGTGTGGTGCGCCTTAATTTTATTTTATGTGATAATATGATTAAAAGTTTCTGCTTCCTTCTTTTCAAAGAAGGAACAAAATCCCCCGTAAAAACCTCACATATCATGATTCTCAATCAGCTTGCGGCCCATCAGAACGCCCATGACGGAGGCCATCATCAGGCCGCGGGCCATCCGGAGGAATCGCCCAGGCAGTGCAGGCCGGAAATGTTCGTTTCCAGGTCGTGTCCATCTTGACCTTGTTGGAATAGAACTTCAGCTCCGGGCTGTACAGCAGGGTTTCCGGTGCGGCAAAGCCGGGGGCAACATGGTCCACCATCTTGATGAACTCAATAATGCTCACCATGGCGCGGTACGGCATGGCGGCGGTAATGTCGCCCGCAACGGCATCTTTCAGGGTAGGGCGCACATTGGAATGTGCCAGCTCCTTGGCCCAAGTGCGCTTGCCGTCCAGAATATCACCGTAGCGCTGTACCAGAATGTGCCCGGCACCCAGCATGTTGGTCAGTTCGCCAACCTTCTGGGCATAGGCAATGGGCTGGTTGAACGGCTCGGTAAAGTTGTGGCTGACCAGAATGGCCAGGTTGGTGTTGCCGGATTTCAGATCCTTGTAGCTGTGACCGTTGCGACCGCCAGGTCATTGTCATAGTTTTCCTGCGCGACAAAGCCGCCGGGGTTCTGGCAGAAGGTGCGGACCTTGTTCTTCCACGGGTTGGGGTAACCGATCAGCTTGCCTTCGTACAGAACCTTGTTGATGGTCTCCATGATCTCGTTGCGGCACTCCACACGCACACCAATATCAACGGTGCCGGGCTTGTGGGCAATGTTGTGCTCGGCGCACAGCTTTTCCAGCCAATCTGCACCGCGGCGGCCGGTGGCAATCACAACCTGGTCGGCGCGCAGCTCGCGGCGCTCACCCTTTTCGGTGATCACAACGCCCTTGCACTCGCTGCCTTCCAGCAGAATGTTGTCACATTCGGTGTTGAACAGCATCTCCACACCGCGGGCCAGCAGATAGTTCTGGATGTTCAGGTACAGCTGCTGGGCTTTTTCGGTTCCAAGGTGGCGGATGGGGCAGTCCACCAGCTGCAGGCCGGCCTGGATGGCGCGCTTGCGGATCTCCTTGATCTCGCTGCCCTCGTAAACACCTTCCACATGCGGGTCAGCGCCAAATTCCAGATAGATCTTGTCAGTGTAGTTGATCAGCTCCTGGGCAAAATCCTCACCGATCAGCTCCGGCAGCTCGCCGCCAACCTGATAGGAGAGGGACAGCTTGCCGTCCGAGAACGCACCGGCACCGGAAAAGCCGGTGGTGATGGCGCAGGTGGGCTTGCAGTTCACGCAGTGGCCGGTTTTATCTTTGGGGCAGTGGCGCTTTTCTACCGGTTTGCCCTTTTCAATCAGGCAGATGCGCGGGCCGGTAGTTTTGCTGCTTTTGCGCAGCAGTTCCAGTGCGGTAAAAATACGGCCGGGCCGGCGCCAACGATAATCAGATCATAATTGTTCATGTAGGGTAATTGCTCCTTAAATTTACAAATAAGCGCCGGTTCAGCGCAGGGTAACATCAGGTTGCGGCATCCGCTGTGGGCTCTTGGTCGGGTTCCGGTGGTTCGGCGGTCAGCTCCGGGGCTGGCACATCGGGCAGGTCCGTTTCGGCAGATTCTTCTGCAGCGGGTTCAGCCGGGGCAGGGGAGGGGGCTTCGGGGGATGGCTCCGGTGCGACAGCGGTTTCCATTCCGCCTTGGCAGCATCCAGCCTGTCCAGCGCATGGAACTCCATCGCAATATAAATGGTGCAGCACAGGTTCAAAATGCCCTCTGCCAGTAAAAAGATGCCGGACAGCAGCAAAAGATCCACGTTGCGGTTGTTCAGCAGCTGAGAACACGCCAGCAATGCCCCACACAACAGCGAAACAATGCTGAGCAGCAGCACCACCCACCACTTTTGCCCCTTGCGCTTGGCAAGGGCAAAGGAAGACTGTGCGCGCACCACGCCATCCACCAGCAGCATCAGGCCAAACAGCAGCGGCAACAGCCATTCAAAGGTCATGGCGCTTTGTACGGTACACAATAGTGCCCACATGCCCAGCGCAATGGTGGGCAGGCTGAGCAGCAGGCTGACGGCGGCTCGGATGCTGCCGTTATCTTTCTTAAAATAACCGTACAGGCTTTGCAGCCCGCACAAAACCACCAACAAGCCCAGCGCAATGCAGAACACATCGGCAACCGCCTGCGGGGCAAGCAGCAACAGCAGGCCAAGCAGAATGTACAGCACACTGAACACCAGCATGCCCGGTTTGATATGGCGCAGCATACAAACCCCTCCTTATACAGCGGCAGCCGTTTTCTGGCCGGCTTCCATTGGCAGCAAAATGTCGCGGTGGCACTTGCGCATAAACACAGCGCACAGCGTAACGGCAACCAGCTCTGCAATGGGAAAAGCAAACCACACGGCGTTTACGTTACCGGTGTGGCTCAGCAGCCAGGCGGCAGGCACCAGCACAACCAGCTGGCGGATCACCGAAACCAACAGCGCCAGCGTGCCGCGCCCCAGCGCCTGGAACGCGGAGGAAGAAATTACGTTGAAACCTGCCATCGGAAAATGGATGGCAATAATGCGCAAGGCCAGAATACCCATGGCCAGCATGGTGGGGCTGGCGTTGAACACACCCAGCAGCACATGTGGGAAAACTTCGGCCAGAATCAGGCCGCACAGCATAATGCACTCGGCAAAGCAGACAGCCAGTTTGATGGTTTGGGTAATGCGCTTGGGCTGGCGGGCACCGTAATTGTAGCCGATAATGGGCACCATGCCGTTGTTAATGCCAAAAATAGGCATGAATACAAAGCTTTGCAGCTTGAAGTAAACACCAAACACCGCAACGGCGGTGCTGGAAAAGGCAATCAGGATGTTGTTCATCGCAAAGGTCATCACGCTGCCAATGGCGTTCATGGCAATGGAGGGGATGCCCACCGCGTAAATGCGCTTGATGGTGGACCCCGCCGGGCGGAAGCCTTTCAGCGTTAGGTTGATGTCCTTATTGCACAGCAGGTTCATCGTCAGCCCGGCAGCTGCGCCGATCCACTGCCCGGCTACGGTAGCCACAGCAGCACCGGCTGCTTCCATGCGGGGCACGCCGAACAGACCGAAGATGAAGATGGGATCCAGCGCAATGTTGACCAAAGCGCCAATCAGCTGGCTGGCCATGGCGAACGCACTGCGCCCGGTGGCGACCAGCAGTTTTTCCAGCATGCACTGCAGGAACAAGCCCATGCACCATAACGTGCAGATGGAAAGATAATCGGCACCGTACTGCATGATCTGGGCATCGGTGGTCTGGGACGCAATGACGCCCGCGCGCCCAAAATGCCGAACACCAGAAAGGCGATGCGCCGCAGAACGCTAAGAACAGGCCGTTCATCGCCGCGCGGCTGGCCTCGGCCCGGTTGCCCTCACCCAAACAGCGGGAAAGATAGCGTTTACACCAACAGCAGTGCCCACGGCAAAGGCAATCATCAGGTTCTGGATAGGGAACGCCAGCGAAACGGCGGAAAGCGCCGCTTCGTTCACACGACTGACAAAGATGCTGTCCACAATGTTATAAAGTGCCTGAACCAGCATCGAAATCATCATAGGTACTGAACACGAAAGGAGCAGCGGGCCTATCGGCGCGCTGCCCATTCGGGATGCAGAGTATTTCTGTACGGAATCACTCATTCCTGATTAGCTGCCTCCATTGCTTTTGCAGCCTGAACAATCAGCTGGGCACAGGCATCCTGGCCAATTGCTGCATTCAGGCAAAGATCATAGTTTTTCGCTTCGCCCCAGCGGTTTTCAGTATAGTAGTTGTAATAGCTTGCGCGGGCGCGGTCATGCTTGGCCAGATGGGTCTCCCATAGGCGATCGGGCATATCCTTGGCATCGGGGCGCACTTTGGCGTTGGCCACGCGGATATCAATGGGAGCAAACACAAAGGTGCGCAGCACATTGGGGCGGTCGCGCAGAACATAGTCACCACAACGGCCCAAAATCACACAGGAGCCCTGGGAAGCAACTTCTTTAATGACATTGGACTGCAAAATGTACACCTGGTCCGCCAGGGGCATGGTGTTGCCCATCATGTAAAGGCTGTAGATCAGGCTGCCGCTGCGCTGGGTCTCGCTAGCGGCAATGGCTTCTTCCGTCAGGCCGCTCTTTTTTGCGGCGATGGTGATCAGCTCCTTGTTGTACAGGGGAATCCCCAAAAGATCAGCAACTTTCTGGGCAATCTCGCTGCCGCCGGATGCATATTCACGCGCCATCGTAATAACCAGGGGTGCCTTCATTGTCTCCACCTCACAAATAATAATAGTGATGGACATAATAGTCCTACTATAATAAGTATAAACGCTGGTGGAACAAAACGCAAGAGCAAGGTTAAACAAAACAAAACGGTGCCGTTGGGGCAAACTGCATAGCAAAACCGGGCAGTAGGCAACACCGCACAATTCCCGCCTGACGGCTTAAGCACCGCTCCGGCGGCTGCGGCACGCATCTGCGTGCAAAATGCTCGATAAGACATCCAGTATTATCTGCGCTTTTGGCTTAGCATCTGCCGCACCTCGCTCGCCGTATCGGCACTTAGAATTATGCGGTATTGCCGGTATTTTTGCCCGCTTTGTGCATAAATCCAATCTGTCCGCGCAACACTAATGGCATACACAACACGAACGTGCGGTTGAAAATTCCGGGCGG
>ENA-OQAX01000035-OQAX01000035.1-human-gut-metagenome-genome-assembly--contig:-NODE-35-length-25220-cov-2.780815_pt1 | contig 25220 bp, 31 predicted proteins | sample MGYA00242741_ERZ504539 | MGnify/ENA primary metagenome ERZ504539 (study PRJEB26092, sample SAMD00036277) | human gut metagenome | host: Homo sapiens | study: EMG produced TPA metagenomics assembly of... | reverse complement strand
GGGAGTACCAGCCCTCCATACGGACGGTGATGTTTGCATCGCCGTAGAACTGGCCGCCGTAGAAGTAGTTGATCTCGATGTTCTGGCCCAGCTCAGCAGCAGCGGCATCAGCGCCCTGCACGAAGCCGTAGCCGTAACGGATAACAGCGGGAACAGCCATGCCGCCCAGGAAGCCCAGCTTGGTCTTGCCGTCCTTTGCGATGGCGTAGCCTGCCAGATAGCCTGCCTGCTCCTCCTTGAAGGTGATGCAGTAGCAGTTAGCAGGGATAGCGTCGGTGCCGATATCGCCCTGAGTCACATCGATGGCGATGAACTTGACATCGGGATACTGGTCAGCAGCCCATGCCAGAGAAGCGCCGTACAGGTAGCCGACACAGACGATCACATCAGCGCCATCGTTGACAGCCTGACGGATCATGGTCTCGCGGTCCTCATCGGAAGCGTCAGCCTCGGGAATGTAGTACTGGCAGTCATCGCCCATGTAGCCGGAAACAGCAGTCCAGCATGCCTGGTTGAAGCTCTCATCATCGATCGTGCCGGTATCGCAGGTCAGAGCGACCTTGACGATCTTCTCACCGCCCTCAGCAGCAGAGGAAGCAGTAGAAGCAGCAGCGGAAGAAGCGGTGCTGGTAGAAGAAGCGGAAGAACCGCCGCAAGCGGTCAGAGCAGCGGCAGCGGCAGCGGCACCAGCCACAGCCAGGAAATTACGACGAGAAATCATCATAATCAAACTCTCCTTTTATTTTTAATAAAATTGCGTCAAACAAATAAAATGCGCAGAACTGCACATTTACTGGCTCAAGTATAACGGCAAGCCGTGTCAGATGCAAGCAAATTCCGATTACAAAATCTTTACAATAATTTTGTAAGTTTTTATCAAAAGTAGTATTTATGCACAAATTTGCCGTAGTTCCGTGCGTTCTCTGTGCTTTGGCACACAATGCACGTATTGTCGTCACTTTATTGTCCTGCAGTGTGCCTCTGCGTTTTTATCCCGTCACTTCACGGCACGGTTGCCCGCCACATTGGAGGGCCAAAACCGAAGGGCAGCAGTTCGTCCATGCTGCGCTCGATAAAGTCTTCCGGTGTCTTTGCCATGATAACGTTCAGTTCCGGCCCGCCGAATTCAAACAGAGCCTGGCGGCACACCCCGCAGGGAGAAGTGATCTGCTCGTTCACCTCGCCGCGGCGGCTGCCCACCACAGCAATGTCGGTGAACTCGGTCACACCCTCGGCCACCGCCTTGAACAGAGCCGTGCGCTCTGCACAGCTGGTGGGGGTAAAGGCAGCGTTCTCCACGTTGCAGCCGGTAAAAATGCGGCCATCCTTGCGCGCAGGGCAGCGCCCACCATAAAATCGCTGTAGGGCACATAGGCTTTTTCCCGTGCAGCCAGTGCCATGCGGATGAGCTCCTTCTTTTCTTCCAGGGTCAGGTTTGTCATATCCGTCACTCCTTTTTTGGTTTTCAGGGGTCGAAAACAGCGCGGCAAGCCCTTTTGCAGGCAAACCGCGCTGAAATGCGTTTTTAACGCTTAGTATTCTGCACCCAGTGCTACCTTCATCATATCGGTAAAGCTCTTCTGGCGCTGTTCTGCCGTGGTGATTTCCGGCGAAACAAAGCTGTCGGAAATGGTCAGCAGGCAGGCAGCGTTCTTGCCCAGCACCTGTGCATTGGCAAACAGGGCAAAGCTCTCCATCTCCACGCACAGGCAGCCGCGCTCGTCGCGCAGCTTTTCCCAGTAGGTGGGCTTTGCATCGGAGGGCTGACGGTAGAACACATCCGAAGAGTGGATGTTGCCCTCAATGAGGGGGATACCCTGCTTGGCGGCAGATGCGCGCAGCTTGTCGTTCAGGCTCTGGCTGGGCAGCGTGATGTCCCCTTCAAAGCCGCTCTGCACACGGGCATAGTTGCTCTCGCTCACAGCACCGGCGGCCAGCACCGTATCAAACAGCTTGGCCTTGTCGGTATAGCTGCCGGCAGAGCCGATGCGGATGATGTTCTCTACATCGTAGAACTTGAACAGCTCATAGGAATAAATGCCGATGGAAGGCATCCCCATGCCGCTGCCCATCACGCTGATGGAACGGCCTCGTAAGTGCCGGTAAAGCCAAGCATGCCGCGCACGCCGGTCACCTGACGCACATCCTTGAGGAAGGTATCTGCAATGAATTTTGCACGCAGGGGATCGCCCGGCATCAGGACAGTCTTTGCAAAATCGCCTTTTTCAGCACTGATGTGAGGGGTAGACATAAGATCATCTCTCCTTTTCTGTTACATAATACAGCAGATGGGCCTTCTCCGGAGAAAAAGCCTCTGCAAACTTACCTTTACCTATACTTTCTGCGGTTGAACACATTCTGCGGCGCGATGTAGCTGCCGTTGCGGCGGATCTCAAAGTGGCAGTGGTTGCCGCTGGAGCGTCCGGTGCTGCCCACATAGCCGATCAGCTGGCCCTGCTTGACGGTCTGGCCGGAGTGCACCGCCAGCGACAGACAGTGCGCATACACCGTGGTGTAGCCGCTGCCGTGGCTGATGATGATGGAGTAGCCATAACCCGTACCGGCACCGGCCTTGTTGTAGCCGGCCTTGGTCACGGTGCCGCCCGCCGATGCGTAGATGGGCGTACCGGCAGCCGCACAGATATCCACACCCTTGTGGCTGCCGCCGTACCAGCGCGAGCAGTTCCGGTAGCCGGGCACCGGCCAGATGAACTGACCGCTGCCGGTGATGTAGCTGGTGCTGCTGGTCACCTTTTTGGTGCCCTTCACGATCTTTTCCGTGACAGGCTCCTGCACCACTTCCGTGCTCAGGATCTTCTGAGAAAGCTGGATGCCATCGGTGTTATAAACACGCTGCGCCGTGATCTGACGCAGGCCGTTCACACCGTTCTGCACCGTTTTCTTGGTACCCACCGTGTACTCGTTGGAGGTGGTGGTCTCGGTGGTATAGGGGATCTCCTCCTGCCAAGTCTCCACCTTGTGATGCGCACTTCCAGCGTAGCTTCCTGCTTGGTCACGATCAGCTCATCACCGGCCTGAATGTTAGATTTCTCGTTCAGGGGCGCGCCCTTGAAATTGGTATTCAGTTCGCACAGCTCACGGAAGGTGAGGTCGTTTTTCTGGGCGATGCTCCATAGCGTGTCGCCTGCGCCCACTGTGTAGATCTTTTCCTGCTGCTGCACACCGGAAAGTTCCTTTTCCACATCCGCTTCGTCCTGAAAGCTGTCGTTGAAGTAGATGCCGTTTTCCAGCGTGACTTCCTTGTTGAAGCCCACGGTCACGTTGGAGTTCTCAGGGTCCTCATAGGGTTCCAGCAGGCTGCTCAGGTAGCTCTGCAGGCTGACACCATCGCTGCACACTGCGGTCAGCTCGCCATCCAGATACAGGGCCGTGCCCTCGCTGATCTCGTCGCTGGCGCTCTTCAGGATCGCGTCCGCCATCTCGTTTTCATCCATGGTCTTGTGGGCCACGGTAACGGTGTAGGTAGGCTCCACGGTCCACTTTGCATGGTCGGTGTCTGCGTAGTTGATACGCTCCTGCACCGCCTCACGGGCCGAGTTGAACACATCCTCATTGGCTACATAGCCGACGGTCTGGCCGTTCACCTGCACCTCCAGCGCATAAGGCTGGCGGACGGTATGGTTGAACACGGTCACCATAACGGCCAATGCGCACACCGGCAGCACATACATGGCCATGCGCGGCAGTGTTTTCAGGTTGCGGCGCACGCCGCTGGCCAGATAATGTACGCTGGCTTTGCAGGCTGCGGCAAAGCCTTTTTCTTTCCGCACCCGTTGGGCGTGCACCAGCAGCGAACCGCAGCCCCGGAAGAACAGCCAGATCGGGCCGAACAGGTCCCGGAACATCTGCGCTGCCCCCGGGAACGCCATTGCCGCAGCATTTGCCAGCAGTGTCGTAAATGCCTGCCACAGCCACAGCCAGCCGCTGCGCAGGCCGCGCCCAACGCGGACGAATCCATACTCTGTAGAATAGCCCAGTGCATACAGCGTCTCCCCGATGACTGGCACGGCAGAATTCTGGGCAAGCTTTCTGCCAAAATCATTCACATGATTCTGGGTTTTACGGCGCAGCCGGTGCCGGTGCAAAAGCCCCATGCATTGCAGCTGTGCCCAAGGGAGCGCAGCCTCTGGCCGCGTTTCGGTTTTACCGGTGAAGCGGGCTGCTGCTCCTTTGTCTTGTCTTCGATCAAAAGGTTTTTCTCCTTCCTTGCCGCCAATGCACACACGGTGCCGGGATAAGACGGCGGCGGTCTTGGGCGCACATGCCCTTTCCAGCAGGCTCATGCACACAACATTCTTATTTTTATTATACACCCTGCCGTCTTTGAAACAAGCATTGTCACAAAATTTGGGCGGTTCTTTCACTTACTTTTCACCAAAAAGCTGTTTCATATCCTGCGGCAGCGGGCTTTCCGCCGCAGCAGTCTTCCAGTTATTTCCATTTGCCGGGCATTCCACCCGGATTCCGCCCTCCACCGGGGTGTACACCGGCACCCGGAAGCTCTGCCTTGCGCAGTGCAGCGCCTGCCGCCCAATGCGCTCCCGCTCCCGCCGTAAAGGTCATCCCCAGCCAGCGGGTGGCCGATGGACGCAAAATGCACCCGGATCTGATGGGTGCGGCCCGTTACCGGCACACAGGCTGCAAGGCTCAGGCCGTTTTCTGCTTTTAATATGGTATACTCGGTGCGGCTGGCTTGCCGTCCGGGGTCACGCAGCGGCCAATGATGCTCTCCGCCTGGCGGCCAATGGGCGCGTCGATCACGCCCGGACCCAGCGGCAGCTCTCCCTCCACAACGGCATAGTAGAGTTTTTCCACATTCCGGGCCAGCAGCGGCGCAGCATAGGCGTGCTTTGCAGCCAGAACAAGGCCGCTGGTGTCCTTATCGATACGGTTCACCGGGCGGAACACCGGGCTGATGCCCTGCTGCGCAGCCCATGCCGCATACCCGTTGGCAAGGGTATCGTAGGGGTAGTTCAGGGTGGGGTGCACGGCCAGATGCGGCGGCTTTTCCAGCACCACTGCAAAGGCATCCTCATAGACCACGCTTACCGGGATCTCCGGCTGCGGGGCCACGCCTTCCCCTTCCGGCGGCAGCTCAAAGCTGACCGTCTGCCCCGGGTACACCCTGCGGTTGGCAAGGACAGGCTCTCCATCCGCAAAAAAGCCGCTGCCCCGGAACTTGACTGCACGGGCAAGGTCGGTAGAAACGGCACACTGGCGCAGAAAATTGCGCAGAAGCACTCCGTTTTGGGTCTGCGGCGTATCGGGCACCGTAAAAAAACAGCCGCATATGCACCCCCCACCTCCTGCGCAAAAAAACATAAAAAATATATAAGATATTATATCAAAAAAAGGCTTCTACTTGCAAATCCTGCTTTTTTATGGTATCATGAGGAGCGGAAAACGAGTGGAACATACGGCGGCGGGGCGGCTTTGACCGCTCTGAGGAAAGTCCGGGCCTCACAGAGCACGGTAACTGCTAACGGCAGCCGAGGGTGACCTTAGGGAAAGTGCAACAGAAAACAAACCGCCGCAGCAATGCGGTAAGGATGAAACGGCGAGGTAAGAGCTCACCAGCGCATGGGTGACCATGCGGCTTTGTAAACCCTACCGGAAGCAACGCCTATATGGGACGTACAGCGCTGCTCGCGTGTCCCGAAGGCGGCACGAACCTGTCAGCAATGGCAGGTCTAGACAGATCGTCGTTTAATACAGAACCCGGCTTACGGTCTATCTCGTTTTCCATTTTTCAGTCTTTGATTCCCGCACATTTTTGTGTGGGATTTTTATTTTTGTTCTTGCCTGCTTTCTCCGTCGGCAGTGCGAGATGGAGAGAGCGCGGCTGTTTTGTTTTTGTTCATTTGTTCTTTTACTTCCCGTTTGGGTCTGTTTGTGGTATACTATGTGCACTGCAGGAAATTGCAGTCAACTAAGAAAGACAGGATGTGAAATCCTCCGATGAAAGATGGTTTTTTGAAAGCAGCCGCCCTTTCTCCCGCACTGCGGGTGGCCGACTGCGCCTATAATGTCCGGCAGATCACGGATGCTTTGCACAAAGCCGCAGCCCGCGGCGTAAAGCTGGCCGTGTTCCCCGAGTTCTGCCTGACCGGCTATACCTGCGGCGACCTGTTTCTGCAGCGCACGCTGCAGACCGGTGCACTGGATGCCCTGAGCACCCTGCTTGATGAAACAAAAGCACTGGACGTTGTCACGCTGGTGGGCCTGCCGCTGCTGGTGCACGGCAAGCTGTACAACTGCGCCGCCGTGCTATGCCATGGCCGCATTCTGGGTCTTGTGCCCAAGACCTATTTGCCCAACTACGGCGAGTTCTACGAAAAGCGCCAGTTCACCCCGGGCAGCACCGAAGTGGAGCTGGTGGAGGTGTGTGGTCAGCAGGTGCCCTTTGGCACTTCCCTGCTGTTCCGCTGCCGCCAGATGCCCAGCTTTGTGCTGGGCGTGGAGATCTGCGAGGATCTGTGGAGCGCCCTGCCGCCCTCCACCTTCCACGCGCTGGCCGGTGCGACCGTGATCGCAAATCTTTCCGCCAGCGATGAGACCGTCGGCAAGGCCGAGTACCGCCGGGCGCTGGTGTCCAACCAGTCTGCCCGCCTGCTGTGCGGCTACCTGTATGCTTCCGCCGGGCACGGTGAGAGCACGCAGGACATGGTGTTCGCCGGCCACGACCTCATTGCCGAGAACGGCACCATCCTCTCTGAGAACGCCCCCCTTTGACGGCGGCTGTGCTGAGACCGAGATCGACTGCCAGCGCATGGAAGCCGAGCGTGCCCGCAACACCAGTTTTGAGCTGAGCGGCGAGGGCTACCAGACCGTGGAGTTCGATCTGGAACCGGCAGAGACCACGCTGACCCGCTGGATCGACCCCGCCCCCTTTGTGCCCGGCGACCCCAAGCGCCGCGCCGAGCGCTGTGAGCTGATTCTGAAAATGCAGGCCGACGGCCTTGCCAAGCGGCTGGAACACGCCCACGCAAAGACCGCCGTTATCGGCATTTCCGGCGGCTTGGACAGCTGTCTTGCGCTGCTGGTGGCCGTGCGTGCCATGAAGCAGCTGGGCCGCCCCGCCCGGGATGTGTTGGCTGTGACCATGCCCTGCTTTGGCACCACGAAGCGCACCCGCAGCAACGCAGAGATCCTGTGCGATGAGCTGCAGGTCTCCTTTAAAGAGATCGATATCGCCAACACCGTGCACAGCCATTTTGCGGACATCGGTCAGGACGAGAGCGTGCTGGATGTCACCTTTGAAAACGGACAGGCCCGCGTGCGCACGTTGGAGCTGATGGATACCGCCAACCGCACCGGAGGCCTTGTAGTGGGCACCGGCGACCTTTCGGAGCTGGCGCTGGGCTGGGCCACCTACAACGGCGACCACATGAGCATGTACGGTGTGAACGCCGGGGTGCCCAAAACGCTGGTGCGCCACCTTGTGCGCTACGAAGCCGACATTGCCGCCACCGATGCTCTGCGCACGGTGCTGCTGGATATTCTGGATACGCCCGTCTCCCCGGAGCTGCTGCCTGCCAAGGACGGCGAGATCGCGCAGAAGACCGAGGACCTTGTGGGACCCTACGAGCTGCACGATTTCTACCTGTATCAGGTGCTGCGCTTCGGCTTTGGCCCGGCCAAGATCTTCCGGCTGGCAAAGACTGCATTCGCAGGCCGGCCGGAGTACCCGGACAGCGTGCTGTACAAGTGGCTGCGCAACTTCTACTGGCGGTTCTTTGCCCAGCAGTTCAAGCGCAGCTGCCTGCCCGACGGCCCCAAGGTGGGCAGCGTGACCCTTTCGCCCCGCGGCGACTGGCGGATGCCCAGCGATGCCTGTGCCGCACTGTGGCTGGCCGAGCTGGAACAATTACAGATCAAGGATTAACGCATGAAAAACAAAAAGCTGCTTACCGATCTTCTCTTTGCCGTGGTCATTCTGGCCATTGCCGCTGTGCTGCTGGTGGTGCGCCGCGTGCACGCTTCCGGCTCCGGGCTGCGGGCCGAGCTGATCTACGGCGACAACAACACCACCATGAACCTGCCGCTGGACGTGGATGAGACCTATGATGTGGACACCGGTTACTATACCGTCCACATTCAGATCAAGGACGGTGCAGCCCGGTTCGTGGATTCGCCCTGCCCGGATCACATCTGTGAAGGCTTTGGCTGGCTTTCCAACGAAGATCAGACCGCCACCTGCCTTCCGGCCCGTGCAGTGCTGACCATTGTACCTGTTTCCTGACAAAAAGGAGTGGTTTTGAATGATGGATGAAAACGATCGTTCCCACGAAGATTACCGTTCTCTGCGGCACATCAGCCGCAAGGAAGGCTCTGAGGATACTGCGCCCATCGAGGTAGACAGCTCGGCGTTTTTTTCCGAGCTGCCGCCGGAACAGCCCAGCACACCGCCTCCGGCCCAGCCTCCCCAGAAGCCGCCGCGCAGCGGCCACAACACACCCGTACCGCCCAAGGCCCAGCCGCCCATGGATGGAGCGTGGCAGTACCTTCCAAGTGGGGGAAAATTTTGCTGATCTTACAAGGTATTTTAAGCATTCTGGCACTGGTGCAGCTGTGGCGCACCCAGATGCTGCCGGTGCTGTATCTGGTCATTCTGGCCGCGCTGCTGGCGCTTTTGTGGCTGCTGGTAAAGCGCTGTCAGGAGTACAATGTTCCCGGCAAGGTGGCCCGGGTATTCTCGGTGTTCCTGTGCGCTGCCATGGCGCTGGGCTGCTTCTGGGCCCAGCAGGGCCTTTCTGCCCTGGGCAGCATGACCTCTGGCCTGCTCACCGGTGCCGAGGCCAACAAGATCACCAAGGAGCCGTTTGTGATCTACCTCAGCGGCGTGGACACCCGCGGCGAGCTGACCGAAAATGCCCGCAGCGACGTGAATATCCTTGCTGCCGTGAACCCTGTCACCAAGAGGGTGGCCCTGATCAACACCCCGCGCGACTACTACGTAGACCTTGCCGGCACTGACAGCAAGGATAAGCTGACTCACGCCGGTCTGTACGGCGTGGAAACCAGCATGGCCACACTGGGCAATCTGTACGGCGTCAATGTGGACCATTACATCCGCATCAACTTTGCGGGCTTCATCAGCATCATCGATGCGCTGGGCGGCGTGGATGTCTACTCCGATCAGGCGTTCACTTCTGTGGGCAGCCCCGGCTACTATGACCCCACCACCTTTGTGGAGGGCTGGAACCATCTGGACGGCAAGGCCGCTCTGGCCTTTGCCCGTGAGCGTCACGCCTTTGCATCCGGCGATATCCAGCGCGGCATCAACCAGATGAAGGTGATCGATGCCATGCTGAACAAGATCAAGTCCCCTGCCCTGCTGATGGGCTTTTCCAAGATCATGGATGCCGCAGCCGACTGCTTTGTGACCAGCTTTTCACAGGATCAGATCAGTGCGCTGGTGCGGATGCAGCTGAGCGACTTTGCCGAGTGGGATATTGAAAGCTACACCGTCACCGGCACAAGCTCCAGCAGCACCAAATGCTACTCTGCCAAGGGACAGAAGCTCTACGTCATGAAACCGGACGATGCTTCTGTGAGCAAGGCCAGGGAAATGATCGCGTCCGTGCTGGGCGGTGAGGGCACCGTTGCCGACACCACCCAGAAGCCGGAAAAGACCGAGGTGTTCACCCCCACCACCGACCCGAACGCTGCCGTTTCGGAGGTGCCTGCGGAGAGCGTTCCCGAGGAAGTGCCCGCCGACAGCCTGCCGGAAGAGACCGTCCCGGCTGACCAGCCTGCAGAGCAGCCTGCCGACACCCAGCCGCAGGAGCCGGAAGCTCCCGCCGAGGGCGAGACCGGCAGCGGTGATACGGCCGGAGAAGCACCGTCCATCTCCCTGCCCACACAGGAAGAGGTGGAACAGGCTGCATCGTCCATCTACAATGCGGCTTCCTCCATCTGGGGTGCCATTCAGGATGCTGCTTCGCAGCAGAACGACGCGGCCTGACGATTTGAAATATCCTCTGCGCAAGCTCCGGACTCTATCGCGGAAATATTATTTTATTTGCAAAACAGGAAACAACTGCGGTCGTTTCCTGTTTTGCTTTTTCACCAGAAAGTCCGTGCCGATAAACTGCATAAAAAATGCCGCCTGCATCTTGAACCAATGCAGGCGGCTTTCTCATTCTATAAAATCATTATGCCTTGATCTCGTTCCAGACGCTCTTGCCGTCCAGAGAGGAAGCATCCACATCAAGATACTCGCAGATGGTCTGGGCGATGGTGCCAAAGCACAGACGGGTGCCAAGGTCAACGCCAGGCTTCACGCCCTTGCCGCAGATCAGGTACGGCACATACTCGCGGGTGTGGTCGGTGGTCTTGGTATAGGACGGGTCGCAGCCATGGTCAGCGGTGACCATGAGGAGATCGCCCTCCCGCATTCCGGGGATGAAGTCGGCCACGAACTTGTCAAACTCGGTGGCAGCGGCGGCATAGCCCGCCACATCGCGGCGGTGGCCGTAGAGCATATCGAAGTCCACCAGATTCACAAAGGCAAGGCCCTCAAGTCGCGGGTCTGCAGTGCCTTGGTGAAGGCGATGCCATTGGTGTTGCCAGTGGTTTTGATCTTCTCGGTCACACCCTCACCGTCGAAGATGTCAAAGATCTTACCCACAGCGATCACATCCCTGCCAGCATCTTTCAGCAGATCCAGCATGGTAGCGCGGGGCGGCTTGAGGCTCAGGTCGTGGCGGTTGGTGGTGCGGTAGAAGGTATCCGCAGTGTGGCCCAGGAAGGGGCGTGCGATCACGCGGCCCACGCCGTACTCGCCCTTGAGCATCTCGCGGGCGATCTCGCAGTAGCGGTACAGCTCATGCACCGGCACCAGCTCTTCGTTGGCGGCCACCTGAAATACACTGTCGGCACTGGTGTAAACGATAAGGGCGTTTTCTTTCATGGCCTGCTCGCCGTAATCCTTCAGTACCTGCGTGCCGGAGTAAGGCTTGTTGCACAGCACCTTGTGGCCGGTCTTTTCCTCAAACTCGTGGATCAGCTCATCCGGGAAGCCGTTCGGGAAGGTGGGCAGCGGCTTGGGGCTTACCACACCGGCGATCTCCCAGTGACCAATGGTGGTATCCTTGCCCATGCTCTGCTCCTGCAGGCGGGCAAAGGAGCCGATGGGCGCTGCGGTCTTTTCGCCTGCGGTCACGCCATCAATGTTGAACATGCCCATCTTTTGCAGGTTGGGGCAGTTGAAGTTGGGGTGTTTTGCAATGGCACCCAGGGTGTTGGTGCCCTCGTCGCCAAAGGCGGCGGCATCCGGCTCTGCACCGATTCCAAAGCTGTCGAGGACGATCAGAAAAACACGCTTTTCCATATCGTTTTTTCTCCATTTCTTCCGGGGACCTGCCCCGGATAAGTGATACTATCTTTACTTATCATTATAAGCAAATCCTGTGCCGGATGCAAGCTTTTTCGCCTTCCCGCAAATATCCGTCATTTTCACCAAAATGTTCGTCATTTTGTTCACGAATTGACCGGGCGTTTTTTCATTTTTAAACGTAAATGCGTCATTCCGTGGCAAAGATTTCTTGACCGCCTAAAAAATTCAGCCACAGCGCAAAGTTTTCCTTGCCCTATTGTATCCCAGCGGATATAATAATAGGTGGAAAAGTTTTGAACCACAGGATTTTTCCGCTTTTGTACCACAGCACGGGATTTTTCCCGTTGGCCACGTGCAGCTGTCTGTATGACAGCGGACAGCCTGCCGCAAAATAGAGAATGTGAAGTTGTAGTTGGAGGTAGTAAAAGTATATGAGAAAAACAAAGATCATCTGCACTCTGGGCCCGTCCACCGATCAGGAAGGCGTTCTGCGCGAGCTGGTCGCCAACGGCATGAATGTTGCCCGTTTTAATTTTTCCCACGGCTCTCACGAGGAGCATCTGGGCCGCTTTGAAAAGCTGAAGGCCATCCGTGAAGAGCTGGGCAAGCCGGTCGCTGCCCTGCTGGACACCAAGGGCCCCGAGATCCGCCTGAAGGACTTCAAGAACGGCACTGAAATGCTGGAAGCCGGCCAGACCTTCACCCTGACCACCCGCGAGGTGGAAGGCACCAAGGAGATCTGCTCCATCACCTATAAGGACCTGCCGCAGGATGTGCAGCCCGGCGGCACCATCATGCTGGACGACGGCCTGATCAAGCTGCAGATCGTCACCGTGAACGACACCGACATCGTGTGCAAGGTGCTGAACAACGGCAAGATCAAGAACAAGAAGGGTGTCAATGTGCCCGGCGTGCATCTGTCCATGCCGTATATGAGCCAGCGCGACCGCGACGATATCATCTTTGGCGCACAGCAGGGCTTTGACTTCATCGCTGCTTCCTTCGTGCGCACCGCACAGGATGTGTACGATATCCGCAACCTGCTCAACGAGTATGATTCCGATATCCGCATCATCGCCAAGATCGAGAACCGTGAGGGCGTGAACAACATCGACAGCATTCTGGCTGCAGCCGATGCTGTCATGGTGGCCCGCGGCGATCTGGGCGTTGAGATCGACTTTACCGAGCTGCCCGGCATTCAGAAGAATATCATCGAGCGCTCCTTCTCCTTTGGCAAGCCCATCGTCACCGCTACCCAGATGCTGGACAGCATGATCGTGAACCCCCCGCCCCCACCCCGCGCCGAGATCTCCGACGTGGCAAATGCCATCTACGACGGCACCTCTGCCATCATGCTTTCCGGCGAGACTGCTGCCGGTGCTTACCCCGTGGAGGCCCTCAAGACCATGTCTGCCATTGCTGAGCGCACCGAGCAGGAGAACCACGCCCGCTTTGTTCCCCTCGCCGAGAACACTGGCAAGATCAGCGTGAGCGACGCAACTGCACACGCTGCCTGCCTGACCGCCAAGGACGTGAACGCTGCCGCCATCGTCACCGTGTCCGAGTCCGGCAACACCGCCCGTCTGCTGAGCAAGTACCGCCCGGAGCAGCCCATCATCGCCTGCGTGATGAAGGAGCAGGTGCAGCGTCAGCTGGCCCTGAGCTGGGGCATCACCCCGCTGATGATGCCTCTGGCACACAGCACCGATGAGCTGATCGAGATGTCCACCTCTCTGGCCAAGGAGAACGGCTACCTGCACAACGGTGAGCTGGCCGTTGTGACCGCAGGCGTGCCTGTGGGCGTGTCCGGCACCACCAACATGATCAAGATCCACATGGTAGGCAACTGTCTGGCTACCGGTGTGGGCGTTGGCCGCGAGAATGCCGACGTGACCAGCGCCACCGGCAAGGCCTGCGTCTGCCGCACGCTGGAAGAGGTGCGTGCAAAGTTCAAGCCCGGCATGGTTCTGGTGGTGCCCTCCACCAGCAACGAAATGCTGAGTTACGTGCGCGATGCCGCCGCTCTGGTGGTGGAAGAGCCGGGCCTGAACAGCCACGCTGCCATTGCCGGCAAGGCCCTGCTCAAGCCTACCGTTGTGGGTGCCGCCGGTGCTACCAGCCACATCCGTGACGGCTGATGATCGCTGTGGACTGCGCTCACGGCAGCGTGCAGCGCCTGCAGGCATAAGCCAAAGGAGAAGATCATGGAACGCATTGCAAGCTTCTGTGTTGACCATACCAAACTGGACCGCGGCATGTATCTGAGCCGTCAGGACGGCGATGTTCTCACATGGGACATCCGCATGAAAAGGCCCAATCACGGCGATTACCTGTCCACCGGTGCCGCCCACACGCTGGAGCATCTGTTTGCCACCTATGCACGCAACAGCGCCTTTCAGGACAGCGTGATCTACGTTGGCCCCATGGGCTGCCGCACCGGCTTCTATCTGCTCACCCGCGGCCTGACTCCCGCCGAGGCACTGGAGCTGACGGTGGAATCCTTCCGCTTCATGGCTGGCTTTGAGGGCGCTGTGCCCGGTGCCAGCGAAGTGGAGTGCGGCAACTACCGCGATATGGATCTGCCCGCCGCCAAGGCCGAAGCCGCTGCCATGCTGCCGGTGCTGGAAGCACTGACCGGCGACGAGCTGCATTACTAAGCTATCTTCACCCTTCAAATTCATCATCATAAAAAAGCGCTCTCCCACCGGGTTCCGTTGGGAGAGCGCTTTCGTTTAGTGTTCTTGATCGCATCCAGTGCCTGCCGTGCAGCACGGATGTTTTCTTCACTCGTCTGCCATACCTCAAACTCTGAAAAGCCCGGCAGCCCCATGGGCACACCCTCGCGGCGGAAGGTCATGCGGCTTTGCAGCACCTGCTTGCCGGAAAGGTGGAACGCATGTGCCCCGGTCTGTGCGGCCAGTGCCGGGATGTTTTTGTGCCGTGACACCGGCACCTACCAGAATTTCCACGCTGTCCCCTGCCCGCTCCACCAGTCGGCCGAGAAGCTTCGCTCCCTCTGGGGCACTCGCCGCCTGCCCGCTGGTGAGGATGGTACAAAGGCCCATGCTCCGGACCGTTTCCAGTGCCGCAAAGGGGTCGGCGCTGACATCAAAGGCACGGTGCAGGGTACACGCCACCGGACGGCCTGCCTTTTCCGCTGCCCTGCGCGCCGCCGCATAAATAGGCGCATGCATCCGCATTCAGCTGCCCTTCCGGGGTCAGCACACCGGTCACGATACCATCCGCCCCGGCCTCCACCAGCTCTGCGGCCAGCTGTTCCATCTGGGCAAGCTCGTAGCTGTCGTAACAGAAGTCTCCGAACCGGGGCCGCAGCAGAGCGCGCACCGGCAGGCCGGTCTCCGCCTTGACCTGACGCACCAGCGCAAGGCTGGGCGTTGTACCGCCCACGATCAGGTCGGCACACAGTTCCAGCCTGCTGGCACCGCCGCGTTTTGCTGCCAGTGCACTGGCAGTGCTGTCCACACATACTTCCAGAACGGAACGCATTTCAATTCCTCCCTTTTTGCCGGGCCTTGAACCCGGCATTCTGGTTTATTCTACCACGTTTTTCCGTTTTATAAAACCCTGCGGCAGCAAAAAGCTGCGGCCCGGGTCTTATCCCTGCCGCAGCCTTTGTTGTTTTTTCAGATCAGACCCAGCGCCTTGAACTCCTTTGCAATGCCGTCCTCGTATACCGAGGGAGCAATGCGGTCGCACCGCTTTTTCAGGTTTTCGGAGCCATTGGCCATGCACACACTGATGCCGACAACATCGGTCATCTGCAGGTCATTATCGCTGTCACCAAAGCCGATGGTATCTGCCAGCGTGCAGCCCAGATGGTCACAGATTGCCTTGATGCCGGTGCCCTTATTAAATTTGCGGTTGATGAGCTCACCATTCACAAAGCCATCTGTCAGGCGGTCCAGCTTGCTTTCGCAGAACACGAACTGGTCGGCATAGAGCTGCTTTGCCTCGGCAAGGTCGCTCTCGTGGTCGGCAATGAACACGATTTTTATACAGCGGTTCCCCTTTGTAATCGGAAAGCGGCAGGATGGACATGCCCTCTTCCATGGCTTTGCGCCAGCGCTCCGCTTCGCTGTTCAGCGGTGCATCGTTCTTTTTGTGGATAAATTTCCACCTCTCAGCCATCTTGCTTCCGCCAAAGGTGGCATCCCGGGCTTCCAGCGTGCACTCCACGCCATTGCGCTCCAGCGCCGCGCGCACGCCTTCAGCCTGCTGCGGCTCCATGGGGATATCCACCAGAGTCTTGCCATCGCACAGCACATAGCCGCCGGCGCTGCACACTGCGCCCGCAAAGCAGTCGTGCCGCAACAGCGGTTCGGTCATGCGGTGGTTGCGGCCGGTGCACAAAAACAGCTTGTGTCCGTTTGCTCTGGCGCGATCCAGTGCAGCCAGAGTGCTTTCCGGGATGAGCATATCACCCGGCGGCAGCAGCGTGCCGTCAATATCCAGAAAAATCAGCTTACGACCCATACTTTTATCCTTTATCATCAAAGGGAGCCTCGCTCCACGATCTGATAGCCCAGCGTCACCTGACGCACAGGCCCGCTGCTCCCATTTTCTTCCAGCATCTGCAGCAGGATCCGGGCAGCCTCCTGCCCCACCTGCTTCTGGTAAAAGCGCACCGTGGCCAGCCCCGGTTCCATCATGCTGCCAGCCCAGCTGTCGCCAACGCCTGCAAGACCCACATCCTGCCCCACATGCCGTCCTGCTTCCCGCAGGGCACGCATGGCACCAAAGGCCACCGTGTCAGTCACGCAGACCACACCGTCCAGATCCGGGCAGCGCACCAGCAGTTCCTGCATACAGCGCTGGCCCTCCTCCATGGTAAAGGCGTTGCAGCAGATGCGGGGCATCTGTTCGCCGTTCAGTCCGGCAGCGTTCAGCGCATCCTGCACGCCCTCACGGCGCTGCACGCCGGTGGCATCGTCCCGCTCTGTACCGCCAATATAAACGATCCTTCTGCGGCCATGATCCAGCATCCGCTGGGCAAGTTCCCGGGCTGCAGTGCGGTCGTCGTTGTACACGCAGGCCACATCCTGAAAAACGCTGGCCTGTTACCACCACCGGCACACGGCAGTTTTTCAGCGCCTGCGCCAGCTGAGGAGTATAATAGCTGCCCAGCAGGATGATGCCCGCCACGTGGTTGCGCTGCATGGCAGTCAGATAGCCCAATTCCCGCTGCGTCCAGCTCGGTGTTTCCCAGCAGCATCAGATAGCTCTTTGCATCCAGCTCACTGGCAATGCCTGCCGTGATCTGCCCCACCGACTGGGAACCGATGCTGGGAGCGATCACCCCCACCTGATTCACTTTTCCGGTGCGCAGAGTCTGGGCGGCGGTATCCGGGCGGTAGCCGGTCTTTTCCACTACCTCGTGGATAACAGCCCTCTTCTGTTCGCTCAGGGGGCCTCCGTTCAGGTAGCGGCTGACTGCCGCACTGGATACACCCGCCATTTTTGCAATGTCACTGATGGTCATTTGCAGTACTTCTCTCTTTTGGGATGCATTGTTATGTGTAAACGTTTTCATGCTTATTATAAACCGCTTTCACCCATCCCGCAAGATGCGCTTTTCCCGGTTTATTCCGAACGCATTTTTGTTTTTCTGGCAACTGTGTACAAAAGACGGCTTTTTTCTGAGAAGCAGGGCATTACAGGCGGTCAGGCTGCGCCCATGCTCCATGCACGCACGGCAAGCCCCAGCAGCAGGACCACCAGCAGAATGATGAACACGGTTTATTGCCAGTTCTTCTCTGTTTCTTTTTGCGGCCTGCCGTGCTGCGGCTTTTGGCCGAGCTGCTGCGCGCTGTGGTGCTTCTGCTGCCGGAGGAACGGCTGCCGGCCGTTTTGCGGCTCTGGGTGCTGCGGTTCTGGCCCTGCTTTGTGCTCTGGCGGGCTGGCTCGTGCGCAGCCGTTTTTCTTCCGGCGCACGGCTGGATGCGATCGGCTCCTTTGCGCCGCAGCGTGCCAGATAATTTTCTGCATCGCGGTAATAGCGGGCAAGTTCATTCTCGCGGAAAGCCGTGCCCACATAGCCGTCTTCCAAGCTCTCCACCGCCTCGTTGAACAGGATCGCCGCCTGAGCGGCATCGGTGTGATCGGTGGCGTGGGCGGCTTCGTTGCGGGCGGTGCGCACAGCATTGCAGGCGCGGCGGGCCGCACCCGGATTGCTGGTATTGCCCAGCAGGTCCAGCGGTTTGGCGGCATCCTTTTCCGGGTCCAGCAGAACCCGCATACAAATGGTGGTATCCAGCTGCTGCCAGCTGTTTTTGCCGGAAAGATCCGGCATACGGTCGTAATAGTCCGGGCTTTCCTGCTGGCGCTGTGCAACGTGATCCAGCAATGCACCCAAGCTGTGCGCACCGGGTTTGTGCTCCCAGTGCCAGCGCAGCAGGCGGCGGCTGATCTCATCGCAGGCAGTCTTGATCTCAAAGGCAGCCTGTAAGGCTTCTTCCGGCATAATGGTTCTCCCTTCTTCTGGCATACAAAAAAGCGGAGAAGGCATACCGCCCTCTCCGCTGCTGTTTGTGTTACAGCACGACTGGTAATACACGAAGCCGCACAGTGCCACTGCTGCACAGACAATGGCAGTGATGGGCGGCACCCAGCGGATCAGCGCTTCGGCCACGCTGTCGCGCTCGTCCTCGTATTCTTCCTCGTCGTCATAGGCAGGCTCCGGCTGCTGAGATATCGGCTGTGCACGGCGGGCTGCAGCAGGCATCACACGGGTGCCTTCGTCCGCAGCTGCATGAGATGCCCTGCCCGGGAACTGTGCCCGCATTCCGGCATCCATCACACGGGTCTGCTCTGCAGCAGGTTCTTCCGGCTGTGGTTCTGCTTCACGGCACGGTGCACCCATGATCCGGGTCGGCTCCTCCTGCACGGGCTCTGCGCCCATAATGCGGGTAGGCTCTTCAGCCTGCGGGGGCAAGAGGCGTTTCCAGTTCCGGCTCGGTCTGGGCAGGCTGTTCCGGCTGCAGCAGGGTGTTCAGCGCGTTCTGCAGCAGGATGCGGTCGCAGCCGCACTCCGAGCAGTACACGGTATCCTCCTCCTTCGGGTGGAAGGCACCGCAGGCGCAGTACCAGCCATTTTCAAACACCTGCGGCTGATACTTCAGCTCCGGGCGGTTCATGCGGGTCTCCAGCGCTTTTCCAGCTCAGCAGACAGGCGCTTGGGGGCAGGCAGGCGCACGCGCTTGATGCCGTCCAGATGCACCACCCGCTTGCCGTTGTACACGTTGCACAGCGAAACATCCACGCTGGTGATGGCCTTTGCGGTAACGAACACCGCATCGTCCATGCCAAACAGTTCGCCGGGCTTTACTTCCAAGTCACGGTACTCGAACCGGTCCTCGCACAGGATCACGCCGTCCACGCCCTTGCACTTGAAGTGGATCTCCAGCGCGGTCAGGGTCACCTTGGAAATATTCTTGAAGGTCAGGCAGACCGCGTGCTCCCCGCTGACATCACCCTTGAGCAGCTCCACGCAGACGAACTGCACCGGGCTGCCGGGGGTGTAATAGTTTGCGCGGGTCCGTGCGACCGGGTTAAAATTTTCCTCCACGACACTCGCTCCTCTCCATTTGGATCAAATCAGTTCTGCGGGTCCTGTGCATCCGGCGTTTCCGGTGCAGCGGTCTCCGGCAGCGGCTGGGCCGTTTCGGCCTGTTCGGCAGGCTCAGCGGTCTCTGCAGGTTCAGCAGTTTCGGCCTGCTGAGCAGTCTCTGCAGGGCAGCCTGCACGGTCTGAGCAGGCTGTTCCGGCTTCGGCTCATCGCCTTCACGGCGGGGCAGTGTGCCGCCCGCCATAATGGTGTTGAACTCCTGCTCGTTGAGCTTCTCGCGTTCCATCAGGGCCTGTGCCAGCGCGTGCAGCTGATCGATGTGCCCGGTCAGGGTGCGGCGGCAGGTCTCGTAGGCTTCATCGATGATATCCCGCATCTCGCCGTCGATCTCGGCAGCGGTGGTCTCGCTGTAGCCCTTGCCCTGACCCAGATCGCGGCCCAGGAAGGTCTCCTCCTGCGAGGTACCGTACACCACAGGGCCAAGCCGCTCCGAGAAGCCGTACTTGGTAATCATCTGGCGGGCAATGTTGGTGGCCTGCTGCAGATCATTGGAAGCACCGGTGGAGATATCCTCCAGGATCAGCTGTTCGGCCACGCGGCCGCCCAGACTGGAAACGATATCCTCGAACATTTCGCCCTTTGTCACGTAGCTGCGGTCTTTCTCGGGCAGGTACATGGTGTAGCCGCCAGCCTGACCGCGGGGGATAATGGTGATCTCGTGCACACGGGGGTGATGCTTGCAGTAGAAGCCCGCCACAGCGTGGCCTGCCTCGTGGTAAGCAGTCAGCTTCTTTTCCTCCGGGGTCACAACGCGACTCTTCTTCTCCGGGCCAGCCATCACCTTCATGGAAGCTTCCTCGATATCCTCCATGGTAATGGCCTTGCGGTTGCGGCGTGCAGCCAGCAGAGCCGCTTCGTTGACAAGGTTCTCAAGGTCTGCGCCCGCAAAGCCTGCGGTGCGCTGTGCAATGACCCTGAGAGAGACATCCGGGGCCAGCGGCTTCTTTTTGGTGTGGACCTTGAGGATCTCCTCACGGCCCTTGACATCCGGCAGGCCCACATAGACCTGACGATCAAAGCGGCCCGGACGCAGCAGGGCCTTATCCAGAATGTCGGCACGGTTGGTGGCCGCCATGACGATGATGCCGTCGTTGGCCTCAAAGCCGTCCATTTCCACCAGCAGCTGGTTCAGGGTCTGCTCGCGTTCATCGTGGCCGCCGCCCAGACCGGCACCGCGCTGACGGCCCACAGCATCGATCTCATCAATGAAGATGATGCAGGGCATGGACTTCTTTGCCTTATCGAACAGGTCACGCACGCGGGATGCACCCACGCCGACGTACATTTCCACAAAGTCAGAGCCGGAAATGGAATAGAAGGGCACACCGGCCTCGCCTGCGCAGGCGCGGGCCAGCAGGGTCTTGCCGGTGCCCGGAGGGCCTACCAGCAGCACGCCGTGGGGGATGCGTGCGCCCAGAGTGTTGAACTTCTCCGGGCTTTTCAGGAACTCCACGACCTCTTTCAGCTCTTCCTTTTCCTCGTCCTCACCGGCAACATCGGCAAAGGTGGCTGTCTTTTGGTTCTCGTGCTCGTCCTTCACCTTGGCTTTGCCAACGTTCATGATCCCGCCGCCGCCAGCACCGCCGCGCATCATGGAGAACAGCAGGAAGCCGGTGCAGCCCAGCATTGCCAGATAGAACAGGATCTCCATCCATGGGATGTTTTCCTTGACAGGGGTATAATCGTACACCATGGGAGCATCCGGGTTTGCGGCATCGTAGGCGGCAATGTAGTCGCCCACATACTTGACGAACATGGATGCATAGGGCAGCTTGTAGCGCACAGTCACAGTGCCGTCGCTGTTCTTCTGCGCAGCAGTATCCTCATCCGAGGAGGACAGCATACCGCTCAGCAGTCCGCCGGTGGCCTGCGTGGTGCTCTGGGACGTGGTATCGGGCAGGGGCAGGTTGTTCTTGCCGCCTTCCTTGAGGTTCATGGTGATGACACCGGTGTTCAGGTCCAGCGAGAACTGCGTGACCTGCAGGCTTTCAAAATAATGCACCACCGTGGAATATTCCATGGAAGAGCTGCTGGCAGAGCCGGTGCCGCCCAGCACCGACCAGACCATCAGCACCGCCGCCAGCGCCAGAGCAAGGATCAGCGGATTGAAACGGGGTCTTTTGGATTGCAAAAAAATCAACTCCAGTTCTTGGATGAATTATAGTGTGAGAAATCACTTCTCGTAGACTTCAGGCTTGAGCACACCCACATAAGGCAGGTTGCGGTATTTTTCATCGTAGTCCAGACCGTAGCCCACCACGAACTCGTCCGGCACCTGGAAGCCCTCGTAGTCAGGCTGGATATCGGCCTTGCGGCGGCTGGGCTTGTCCAGAATGGTGCAGATCTTTACCGAGTTGGGGTTGCGCATCTTGAGCATGGGCACCAGATTCGAGAGGGTGACGCCGGTATCCAGAATATCCTCCACGATCAGCACATCCTTGCCGGACAGATCACCGTCCAGATCCTTGATGATCTTTACAAGGCCGCTGGTAACAGTGTTGCTGCCACCGTAGCTGGACACCACCATAAAATCGATGCTGCAGGGAATGCTCACCGCACGCATCAGGTCGGCCATAAACACCACCGAACCCTTGAGGATGGACACCAGAACAAGGTTCTTGCCCTCGTAATCCTTGCTGATCTGGGCACCCAGCTCAGCAACCTTTGCCTTTAACTCTTCTTCACTGACCAGAACAGTCTTGATATCATCATGCATACTCATGTTATTTCCTCCCTATGTTCCATTTCCATCTGCAGCACCTGCGCAGTGTCTGCATCCGGGGCAAGGCCCTCGGCAAAGCCCGCACCGCAGACCCACAGTACTTCGCTGCCCGCCGCCAGCAGCGGCAGCTGATCGCGCTGGCTGGCCGGGATGCCCGTTTCGTTCATCCACTTGCGCAGCCGGTTGTGTACACTTCGCCCCGCCGGGCGGTAGACATCTCCCGGCTGGCGGGTGCGCAGGACAAGACCAGCATACAACGTAGTTATTCTAGCATAATCCGCCTGATTTTTTAAGTTCTTTTTTATGAACGACTTGTATTTTTTCTTCAAAATCAGCCGTAAAAAGCCCTGCAGTCACCTTCCAGCCGCCCGCAAGGCAGTATTCTGCCTGTTTTTCCGGCTGAAAGGGCTGGCTTTCCGGCCGTTTGTCTTCCTGCTGCCGGGGCCGTTCCGGCACAATCTCCTGCCAGAAGCATCCGTCTCCGGCACAAAAGCGCACCCGGTCAGTCAGCTGTACCGCACCGCTGCCGCGCCGCACAAGGCCGCACAGCAGCTGCACATATTTTTCCTCTGCGTCACGCACGGGAGCCGTCAGCGAGTGCATGGCTGCTTCCAAAATAAGCGCATCCGCAGCGGAAAGCGGGCCCAGCCGCCACACCGTACAGGCTTCCGGGCTTTTGATGGCAGCCTGTGCCGCATCCAGACGTGCAGCAGAAAGCAGCTCTTCGGCCTTCCGGGCAAAATAGGCATCCGCGCGGGCTGCCTTCTCGCAGAAGCGGGCAAGGTTTTCCGCCGCTGCGCCGTTGGTGCTTTGCAGCGCAGGCAGCGCCGCACGGCGCACCCGGTTGCGGGCATAGGCATCGGTCGCGTTCGTCTCATCTGTGACCCATGCCTGCCCGGCTGCACGGCAGAAGCTTTCGGTATCCTGCCGGGTAAGAGCCAGCAATGGCCGCAGGTAGCACCCGCGCTTTGGCCGGATGCCTGCCGCACCGTGCAGCCCCGTGCCCCGGGCCAGCCGCAGCAGCAGGGTCTCAGCCTGATCATTTGCAGTATGGGCCGTTGCAACGACATCTATCCCCTCCCCGCACAAACGCGCAAAGCAGGCATAGCGCAGGCGGCGCGCCCAGTCCTCCCCCGGCATGTTCCGACGGCAGGCCCACTTCGTCGGCCATCTCTGCAGCATGGAACACCCGCAGCGGCACACCCAGCCGGGCGCATTCCGCCCGCACAAAGGCTTCGTCCCGGTCAGCGCTCTCACCGCGCAGGCCGTGGTTCACATGGCAGGCCGAAAGCACAAACCCGAATTCCGGCTGCAGGGCCAGCAGGATGCGCAGCAGTGCCATGCTGTCCGCCCCGCCGGACACTGCCGCGGCCAAGTGCAGCGGCTCGCCCGGGCAAAGCAGCTTTTCTCGCAGAACAAACATGCGCACATGCGCCAGAATTTTTTCATTGTTCATCAGCGTTTAAAGTCCACATCCATAAAGCGGGTGTGGGCACCATCCCAGCCCAGCGGCACCGTGCTGGTCTCGCCGTGACGGTTCTTCGCCACGATGCACTCTGCCGTATCGGCATCCACCTCAGCGCCGTCCGGGTTCTGGCTGGCATAGTAGGAATCGCGGTACAGGAACAGAACGCAGTCGGCATCCTGCTCGATAGAACCAGAATCGCGCAGGTCGGAAAGCTGGGGCCGGTGGCTGGAATTGTTGCCCTGCTTTTCCACCGCACGGGACAGCTGAGAAAGTGCGATGATGGGCACATTCATTTCCTTTGCCATGATCTTGAGGTTTCGGGTGATGGAGCTGATCTCCTGCACGCGGTTCTCGCTGCGCTGGCCGGTGGTCATCAGCTGCAGATAGTCGATGACGATGAGACCCACATTCGGGCGGGTGGGGTCCTGATTCACCCGGCGGATCTTCGCCTTCATCTCGGTGATGGTGATGCCGGAGGTATCGTCCATATAGATGGGTGCATCGTGCAGCTTTTCGGTGGCAAGGGCCAGATATTCCCAGTCCTCGGCGCGCAGGGCACCGGTGCGGAATGCCTGACTGTCGATGCCGGCCTCGGCAGAAAGGATGCGGTTCGTGAGTTGTTCCTTGGTCATTTCCAAGCTGAAAATGGCCACCGGCACCTTCTGCTGCATGGCCACGCGGGTGGCGATGTTCAGCGCAAAGCTGGTCTTGCCCATACCGGGGCGGGCCGCAAGGATGATGAGGTCGCCGCGGCCAAGGCCGGTGAGCACCGTATCCAGCAGGCGGAAGCCTGTGGGGATGCCCTTGTATTTGTCCGCATCCGGGCCGCTGATCTTCTGCAGGTTGGTCAGGGTCTCCACCATGCTGGAGGAAAGCGGTGTCAGTGCGCTGGAATCGCGGCCGGAGCGGATCTCATAAATGCGCTGCTCCGCGTTTTCCAGCAGCAGGTCGGCATCCGGCTCATCTCCGGCATCCTGCAGGATGTCCTTTGCAACGCCCATCAGCTGGCGCACCAGATACTTTTCCTGCACGATCTGAGCATAGGCCTTCACGTTGGAAATGCTGGGCACCGTCTCGGCAAGGCCGGTCAGGTACACCTTTGCTTCGTCGGCACTGGGGAACACGCCGTCCGAGATAACAGCGTCCAGCAACGTCACAAAGTCGATGGTCTGGTCGGCGGTGAACAGGCGCAGCATTTCGGAGTAGATCTGCGCGTTCTGCCGGGTGTAGAACATCTCCGGCCGGATGATCTCCACCAAGTCGGTGAGCGTTTCCGGTTTGAGCAGCACCGCACCCAGCACGCTCTGCTCTGCCTGCATGTTGTAGGGCAGGTTGATGCCCACGCTTTCCAGATTCAGTTCATTGGAATAATGTCGTTCGTTCGGCATGGTAGTTTATCCTTTTGCATCATTTCGCTGAAAAGCCAAAAAGCGCCCCCTGCTGTGAGGGGGCGCAGATGGCAGAAAAATCAGGCCTGTTCCACTTCCACCATGATCTTGAAAGAAGCGACCACACCAACGTGCAGACGGACCTTGCCGTTGAACACACCGGCATCCTTGATGTCCTTGGTCTCCAGCTCGATCTTCTTCTTATCGATGGGTGCGCCTGCCAGCTGAGCCAAAGCATCGGCAACTTCCTTGCCGGTGACTTTGCCGTGCAGACGGCCGGATGCACCGCCCTTGGCCTTGATGGTCACGGTCTTGCCCTCGATCTTTGCGGCCAGATCCTTGGCAGCAGCTACGGTCTCAGCCTCGTGGAAATCGGCAGCAGCTTCCTTGCTGCGGGCAACGTTCACAGCGCTGGCATCTGCCACAGCGGCCAGCTTGCGCGGGAACAGATAGTTGCGGGCGTAGCCGTCGGAGACCTCGTGGATCTCGTCCTTCTTGCCAATGCCCTTGATATCCTGCTTGAGAATCACTTTCATGATGTTATCCCTCACTTCTCACCGGAAAACCGGTGCAGTTGTTGTGTTTATAGTATAGCGCATTTGTCGCTTTGGCGAAGAGGAAGCGCGCATTGCAGC
>ENA-OQAX01000034-OQAX01000034.1-human-gut-metagenome-genome-assembly--contig:-NODE-34-length-25368-cov-4.546730_pt1 | contig 25368 bp, 35 predicted proteins | sample MGYA00242741_ERZ504539 | MGnify/ENA primary metagenome ERZ504539 (study PRJEB26092, sample SAMD00036277) | human gut metagenome | host: Homo sapiens | study: EMG produced TPA metagenomics assembly of... | reverse complement strand
CGGCGCCAGGTGGTCTTTCGACCCACTCCCCGAAAGCCTTTATTCTCTTCTTTGCCATTAGCCTATCTTTTTAATGTACGTAAATCGCGGTTCTCCAGAATCTCGAATTTCTCCATGATGAACCCTGCGGGTTATTGTCCGACGCCCCGAGTTGATCAGCTCGCAGCGCGTGACCAGCGAACGCTCGGTGATGTTGCTCTCGCGGACAATCATTGGCCGGGCATAGGTCCATGGCCCGGGTAGGATAGCGTTGAAGTCGCACACCACGGAGTCCACCTCGATACGCTGGCTGATGTTCCCCGACACCACACGGTTGTAGTAACCTTTCTCCTGCATGTCCTGGTAATAGGCGAAGGCGCTCTTATCGACCAGGAACAGCGCGCGGTTGATGTTGCTCTCGATGGCCGCACGGTCGGGCGAGAGGGTGAAGAACAACTCGTGAAAACGCCGGATATGTTCGCGCGCCTCCACGGGGCGGTTCTGGCTCAAATCCTGCGAGAGCGCCAGCATCAGCGACTTGCCCCCGTCCAGGACGTAGATCTTCTCGCGCTGCTTTTCGGCGAAACGGAAGCTCGCGACCACGCTGAACACGGATACCAGCGCGCACAGGCAGAGGAACACGATACCGAAAAGCCGAATCTGCCTGAAACTTGTTTCGATGTTTTTTAATGACTTGAATTCCATTGTCCAAATTGTTATGAATGATTATTGTTACCTTGTGTTGCCAGGTTGCGCCCGTTGGGGGCACTGCCCGAAGCCGGGCCACCGCCGCCGTTACCGGAGGAGGAACCGCCACCGCCGCGACGCCCGAACGTGCGGCCGATCATGTTGCCGGCGATACCGCCCGCGACACCCGTGGCGAATGCCCCGGCCTTGTTGATACCGCCCATAGCCCCGCCGGCTCCGCCCGACTGGATCACCCACTCGGCAACGGTGGGGATCGTGAAATAGCCTATGATACCTATAATCAAAAAGATAATATAGACACCGCTGCCGCTGTCGGGAATGTAGTTGGGGTCTTGCAGGGCCAGGACGTCCGCCTGGAGCATCAACGTCTGGATCTTGGCCAGCACCGCGGAGAACAGGTCGGCGATGGGAAGCCAAAGGTACACGCTGATATAGCGGGAAATCCAGCTCGCGAGCGTCGAGTGGAAGCCATCGTAAATGGAGAGGGCGAACGACAAGGGCCCCAGAATCGACAGCACGACTAAAAAGAATGTCCGCAGCGTGTCGATGGTAAGCCCCGCGGCGTTGAACAACAACTCGAAAAAGTCCCGGACAAGCTGCCGGAAACCGGCCTTGATGTCGTACCACGTGCGTTCGGCCCACATGCTGATAATCTCGCCCAAGTCCGTGATACCCATATCCGCAAGCCGTTGTTCATACACCTCGTCGTCCACTAACCAAGCCTTGCCCTCGCGCCTGCGGGCCTCGGCTTCCAAATCGTCCTTCTGTTGCTGGTATGCCTGCAAATCCAACGTCTGCCCCTCCAGTATGGCGTGCGTGCCCTGCACCACGGGCGACATCACGGCGTTGATCGTCCCCAGAACCACGGTGGGAAAGAACATCACGCACAAGCCGATGGCGAAAGGCCGCAGGAGCGGGAACACGTCGATAGCTCCGCGCTGGCCAGTGCCTTCCATACCCGGTAAGCCACGTAAAAGAGCGCACCCAGGCCGGCGATACCTTTCGCCACCCCGATCATGTCGCCGCATAGCGGCATCATCTCCTGATACAGGTTCCGGAGAACCTGGTGTAAATTGTCGAAATCCATGACTGCCTCCGTTTTCAGGTTACCAATATCTGTCGTTCGGGTTCCCGTAAAGTGCCAGCACCCGGTGCGCGTCGCCCTTTTCGCGGCTGCGGATGAAGGACACGGAGATGGTCTTGCGCGTGTAATAGCGCGTGAGGTTGCGGTACTCCAGCATCTTCGTGTAAACCTGATCCACCACGTCCATCCGCTCCTTGTCCGAGAGCGAGAGGCCGTTGCCGCCGGTTATGACCGTCTTGAGTTCCGTCACCAGCGCGCCGCCCTCCTCCAGCAGCCGGGCGTAACCCGCCGAGATCGCCGCCAGCTCGTCCACCGTGAAGTTCGGGTCTGAAACCATACGGTTGAATCCCGAGGTGTAGATTTCCGTGATCTCGCTGACCATTTCGAGCGTCAGCTTCACCTTCCGGGCATCCTTGATGATGTTATGCACCGATTTGAGGGCGTCGTAGTAAGCCTTGCTCTGGTTATAAATCTTGATACTCTCTTGCAGCGACTTGACCATGTTGGTCGCCGTGGTCGAGCTTTGAACCGCGCTCTTGATGTTCTGAACGAGGTTCGACGGGTCGATGACCGTCCACTGCGCTTTTGCCTGGTACGTGAAGCAAAGAAGCCCCACGAACAGCGTTAAAATCAATCGTTTCATCCTTTTCATTATTTAATTCGTGAATACTTGGGCGGTCATTCCGACGCCCGGTAATAATCCCCGTAGGCGGAGAGCTGGAGCACCTCGCGCCCCGCATCGTAGGCCAGGGCGACATACCCGTAGAGGTCGAAGTAACGGATACCTCCCCAATACTTCCTCACGGGACGGGAGAAGCGTGTCCCATCCTTGTAGGACACCTCCACGTAAAAACCGCCGCCCCGGCGTCCCGGGTTGCGGTAGATGCGAACCCGGGGAGAACCCGAGCGGCTTTCCCACTCGCCCGCCACCTCGTACAGCGCGAAGTCCAAACGCGCCGCCGTGGGGTCTGATCCGATACACTTGCGATACATGGCCTGCCCTCCCTTTAACGTTTGCCCTCGGCGAGCTGCCTGATCGCCAGTTCCATATCACCGCCCAGCTCGCCGGCAAGCCGCTGTACCTCCACTTTCTCCGTTTCCTCGGTCGTGTAGGCAGGTACTCCGGGACGCTGACCTCCGTGGCATAGACCGCCGACTGAACGCCGCCCAGACCGATCCAGACCTCCTTGTATTTACGGGAAGGGTCGTTGGACTGGTTGATCGAGAGAATCTGCGCCTTCTCCTTGTCGGTCAGCCCCAACAAGGACTGAATCGCGTTGAAACGGTTCATGAATTTGCGCTGGTCGAGCAGGATCTTGCAGTCCGAGTTGTTGATGATCGCCTCCTTGACCACCGGGCTGGAAATGATGTCCTCGACCTCCTGCGTCACAACGATGGCCTCACCGTAGTATTTGCGGACGGTTTTATACATATAACGCAGATATTCAGCCATATTGGCCGTAGAGAGCGCCTTCCAGGCCTCCTCGACGATGAGCTGTTTGCGTACCCCCTTGAGCCGTCTCATCTTGTTTATGAAAGCCTCCATGATGATAATGGTGACCACGGGAAAAAGCTCCTTGTTTTCCTTGATGGAATCCACCTCGAAGACCACGAAGCGCTTCGAGAGCAGGTCGATGTTGGCCCGGGAGTCAGAAGGAAGTCGTAGCGTCCGCCCTTATAATACTGCCGCAGGGTGATGAGCATGTTGTCGATGTTGAAATCCTCGCGGCTGACCCGGATCTCCCGCTCCTCCAGCTCGCGGCGGTAGTCGTCCCGCAGGTACTCGTAGAAACTGTCAAAACACGGCACGATATTCCGGTCGGCGCGGATACGCTCGATATAGGCGTTCACGGCACTGCCCAGCTCGCCGCTCTCGGTCTTCGTGATCTTGTCGTCCTCGGTTTTCCAGAGTGTCAGCAGCAGCGTCTTGATGCTGTCCTTCTTCTCCACGTCGAAATAGTAGTCGTCGGTGTAGAACGGATTGAAACTGATGGGATGTTCCTCGGTATAGGTAAAATACACGCCGTCCTCACCTTTGGTCTTACGCCGGATCAGCTCGCAAAGGCCCTGGTAGCTGTTACCGGTATCCACCAGCACGACATGCGTGCCCTGCTCCCAGTATTGGCGGACTAAATGATTCATAAAGAATGACTTGCCTGACCCCGAGCCGCCTAACACGAATTTATTCCTATTCGTAATGATCCCTTTTTTCATCGGTTCGTCCGAGATGTCCAGGTGCAGGGGCCTGCCGCTTACGCGGTCGCACAGCTTGATGCCGAAAGGGCTGGACGAGGATTTATAGTTGGTTTCCTCCGTGAAGAAACAGACCGCGGGCTCGATGAACGTGTAGAACGATTCCTCGGCGGGGAAATCTCCCGCGTTGCCCGGCATACCCGCCCAGTAGAGCGTGGCGGCGTCCACGGTGTTGTGGCGCGGGCGGCACTCCATCAGAGCGAGCTGGCTGCCCACATCGTTGCGGATATGCCGGAGCTCCTGCACGTCGTCCGACCAGGCCAGCACGTTGAAATGGGCCCGGACGGATTGAAGACCGAACGAGTGCGCCTCGTTGAGATACTGGTCGATCCACTCCTTGTTTATCTGGTTCCCGCGGGAGTAGCGGGAAAGGGACTGCATGTTACGCGCACGTTTCTCGAACATACGCAGGTTTTCGTCGCTGTCTTCCAGGAACACGTACTGGTTGTAAAGGTGGTCGCAGGAAAGCAGAAGCCCCACGGGGGCCGCGAACGAGAGCAGGCAGTCCGAACGGTCGGTGGAAAGACGCTCGTAACGGGTGTCCGTACCCACGCGCCCCGGCAGGTCTTCCGTGTCCGAGAGCGTGTGCAGGCACACCCGTTTGTTGCCCACGCGCAGAACCTCGGCCCCCAGCTCGATGTCCTGAAGAGAAGTCGTCTCCGAGAGCGAGAGGGAAAAGTACCGCTCCAGCAGGCCCGGACAATCCGCCGTACCCGTGATCTCGTCCCCCGTGAGGCGGACAAGGGTCAGGAAACCCGAATCGTTCAGAATACGCTCGAACTGTTCCGCCGCCTCCAGGAATTTTGTCGCCGATTCCCGGTTTACCTCTTTGGGAATGATGTTGCCCCGGCAGAGGGTCGAGAAGTCTGAACGCATGTGCATACGCTCCCTCGTCGTTTTTCGTCAGGTAGAGGAAGCAGGCGTGGGTCAGGAACGGACGCTCGTTGAAATGCCGCTCGTAACTGCGGGAGAGGAAACTCATGTCCCCCTCGCCCGTGGCCGGGCGGTAACGCTCGCGGATGAACCAGTCCTGCTTGTGTACCACGCTGTATTCGGGCAAGACCTTCAGGGCCTTGCACCAGGCGGCGTGGATCGCCTCGTACTCGGCGGACGTGACGGTGAACAGCTCCGGGAGTTCGACCCGATAGGCGACCGTTATGTCCGCATCCTTGCTGATGATACAACCGCCTTCCACGGCCAGGAGCGGGAACTTGCTTTCCAGCGTGGTGGCTTTCAAGATGTTTCTCATACGCGGCCCCCCTTTCTTTTCAGCAACCGGCGCAGGGACTTGCGGTTGAGCAGGTAGCGGGGATGCCGGCGCGCGGCGAGCAGCTTCATCAGCCCGTGTTCCCCGTAACGGGCGTTCAGGCGGAAGGTAAGCCAGACCAGCACCGAAGCCGCCGCAACGCCGAAAGCGATACATACCCACTGATCGACCCCTGCCATGTAGAGGATGACGAACACCACGAAGACGGCCAGCAGGCCGCCCGCGAAGATGAAGAGGTACTGCGCCTTCAGGCCCCGGAACTCCACGCTCTTGCCGATTCCCTTGTTGATTCCATATTCCATAATTATTTGCATGACAGGTTGGACTACAAGAAGAAAGAGCGTAGGATCGTCGCGGCGACAATCAGGAAAATACACGCGCCGAACCAGCTCGCGGCGGTCTTCGACGTGTCGGGGTCGCCGCTCGAAAACTTGTTATAGACCTTGATGCCCCCGATAAGGCCGACCACAGCCCCAATCGCGTAGATGAGCTTCGTTCCGGGATCGAAGTAGCTGGTTACCATGTTGGTAGCCTCCGTAATGCCGGCGATGCCGTTGCCCTGCGCGAAAGCGGAGGAGATGGCGGCAAAGAGAAATGCCGCCGGAAGAAGAATCTTGTTCTTTCTCATAACTCGATAATGTTTGAATTGTGGCGCGGGGATGGATAGGCCCCGCACCGGGTTAAACTTCTTGATTCGGATTTTTTCAGTGGTTCGCGGGTAACCTCATGCGCTACCCGTAGTCTTTTTCTTTCATCGTGATGTCATTATGGGGTTAAACAAACTCACGGACGTCGAAACCCGTGGGAACCGAACCCTGCGGAGATGGGCTTTCCGCAGACCTCTCGGACATACGCCGGTGAAAGGCCGAGAGGTAGGTGTCGATCAGGGATTTTACCCTGTCGTTCCCGTCGGGGCGGCCCGAAACGATGACCTCGAACATGTCGGTCTGTTTCAGGCCCAGGAGGACACGTCCCGTTTCCTCCCTTTGCTCGTCTGTTGAAGGTGGATCATGTACCACGTGGCGGTAGCTTCGCCCATCTGTTCAAAACTAACCCCCTGGGCAAGCGAGCGGCCCAAAAGGGGCAGCTCTTCGGTGTCGTCTTCATCCTCGTCATAATCCGGCTCCTCCGCGTCCGCATCCGGGAAAGATTCATCGTACAGCGGAAAGTCGATTTCCAGAGGTTCGTTAGGCTCCCCCTCGGGAGCGACACCGAACACTTCATCCAGGTCTTCCGGCGGAATCTGCCGGGGGTGTTCGGGTACATTCGTGGGCACAAATATATCGGCTTTTTCCGTAACTTTTTCAGTTTCAGATTCTACGGCAGCTTGTGGCCGGGAGTGGCGCGGGTCGAGGACAAAGCGGCTCCTGCCGATGATCTCCTGTCGGCAGGGAGTGTCTTCGGCAACGATCCCGTCTGCCGGTTCGTTGCGTTCCATCCGCCGCAGGCGGAAAAACGCCCACAAGGCATACCCCACGGCAAAGAGGGGCAGCAGCCACAACGCCCCGTTCATCGCTCCTCCGCTTTGGGTTGCAGGGAGGCCACGGCCTCACGCTCCTCGAAAAGCCGCTCGATGGTTTCCCGGTTATCGTCCAGGTGCGCCTTGAGAACCTTGTCCACGTAGGCCGTGATCGTCACGTCGCCACGACCGATGACACGGGTGATCTCGCGGATACGCTCGTGATACGACGGACGTATCTTCACGTGCTTGTTACCGGCGAAAAGGCAGCCGCAGCAGGCAGATGTAACGGGCCAGGTACTCGGCCTCGGGGGTGGGGACAGTCCCCACGGCGACCTCCCCCGAAGGGCCGTCGGGGGACGATAAGGGTTTTCATCCTGCGCCGGTAGCGGCACACGCGGAAGATGAAGGGCACGGCGACGCAAAGGACGGCCGCCAGGATAACAGATAAAATAATTGCTTTGTCTGACATGATGGATTGTTTTTAATAGGTTGTAAATATTGGGTTCATAACTAAAAAATATCGGAGTTCCGTTTCTTGTAGAGTTCCGAAATTTCCTCCTGATAGGTAGCGAAATGCTGCTCCAGCACATTGTCCAGGTAGCTATACAGCGAGAGTTCGTTCTTACCGATAACCTGCACTATCCGGGTTATACGCTCGTGAAACTCCTTGCGGATATACACCGTTTTGCCGCTTCGGGTATTGGAGGGGGCGTTCCGGATAAAAAGACGCTCGTAATCCTGGCCTTTCCCTCTTCGGCGGCGTCCCTCCTCTTTCGTAGCCGACGAGGAGGCGGCCTCGCCGGACGGTTCCGATAGAGCCGATGCCTCCTCCTCTTTTCCGGCGTGTAAGGATGTAATGGCCGGTTTCGGCTTTTGGCCTGGCTGATGATGAAGGAAGCGTCCAAACCGTCGTCATGTTCTTTTCCGCTCATAAGATCCTACTTTAACAGTTCGATCAATTCATCCACGAGTTTATCCAGGTTGCTGCCCCGGATCAAAGAACGGTCTGCCGGGAAGAGCGTGGAGCGGAAGACAGAGCGACGGCTGGCGTTCTGCTCACGACGAAAAACGCTTGGTGTCAGGCAGGAAGGTCTTCAGAACAGGAAGATCCAGCTCTTTCATTACCGCCTCGTAAACCTGATATAACTCTGTTTTTTCACGTCCGTCCACCATGTTCCATAGCATATACAGCCCTTTCATCCGGGACTTCTCGCGGCCCATGATATGCTCTTTTACCACAACCGCGTAATTCAGGGTGCTTTCCATGACAACCCGGTCGGCACTGATCGGGGCGACGAGATAATCCATTCCGGCCAGGGAATGAATCAGATCCTCGTTATTGATCGTACCGGGAAGGTCGAAGAACACATAATCGAAATCACCTTGCGGCAGGAGGTAGTCGGCATCGGCCAACGCCTCTTTCGTGTTGCTTTCCACGACGGGATAGGCTTTTCTTTTTGAAGCCGGGTGAATTGTTCGTAAGCTAACCTCTTGTAATGTTCGTCTTCGAGGGCAAGCTTCAGGTCACGTTCCCGCATCTCCACGATGGAGTGTTGGGGATAATCGCAGTCGATGACCGCGACATTGAAACCCTTTACATAGTGCAGGTAAGAAGCTGCCAGCACCGTGAGGGTGGTTTTACCCGCTCCGCCTTTCTGGGTGGAGAAGGCCACGAATTTCGTTTTCTCTTTCATTGTTCCATGCGTTTTTAGTTATACAATCGGGTAATCGTTCATCTCTTCACGTATCCGGGCAAGTGACGGCATGAGATTTTATGCAGGTATGCCGGCACGCATATATGCTGGTGCGCTGGCAGGCTGTTACGCCGGTATGCCGGTGCATGGGCGCGTGTCCGATTTTATACTCATGCGCAACCGCATTTGCTTATCCGGACAAAGACCCGCTTTTTCCTCTGCACACGGTGTTTTCTGCATCCGTCCGCACGTGTGCGGACAGGAGGATGTGTCATTGCCCGTATCCGTTCTCACGTGCAAAGTAAACCCTTAAAAACACGGGTTGTATGCTCTTTTTCCGCTATGGCCGCGTGTGGCATCAAAGTGGACGCAAGTGGCGTAATCACTTGTAGTACAAGCGATTGAATAGGTCGGTATCTTTGCCTCGTGAACGATCCCGACGCTAATGAAGCCGTCCTTGCCCCGTTTTACGGCGGCTCTTTCAATGTTCTGTCCGCGAGCGGGCAGAAGGTATTTGCAAAGGGCAAATAGCAAGCTGTGTTTTCTGCTGCACGATTCTCGTTTTGCAGCAGAAAACAGCTTGCCCGCAAGGGGGAGAAAGCACCTCCGGAGTCGGTGCTTTTCAGAAGGGCGGCAAGCCGCGAAGGGATCGGAATTTTCAGGAACCGGTGGGGCCCTGGCCTCTCCTTAAAATTTCGATGCGATGGAAAAGAACAGAAAGCCCCGGAGGGGGCGAAAGGGGGACGACCCGCGAAAAACGACCCGGCCGTTTACCGCTTTTCGGTAAACTTTTCAGCCGTGGAACATGCCCGTTTCCTCGACCTTTACGAGCAGTCCGGGCTATTGTCCAAAGCCGCTTTTATCAAAGCGAGAGTGTTCAACGAGGCGTTCCGGGTGGTAAAGACCGACCGGGGAACGCTCGAATACGTGGCGAAGCTGACCGCTTTCCACGCCCAATTCCGTGCCGTGGGAACGAATTACAACCAGGTGGTGAAGGAGCTGCACGCGCATTTTTCCGAGAAGAAAACACTCGCGCTGCTCTATAAACTGGAGAGAGCGACACGTGAACTGGCGGCCGTCGGGCAGCAGGTCGTGTCGCTCTCCGAAGAGTTCAAACAGCGATGGTAGCCAATATCACCACCGGAAAAGACGTGTACGGCGCGCTGGCGTACAACCAGGAGAAAGTCGATCGGGGCGACGGGAAGGTGCTGCTGACCCACATCGTGAGGGAGCCGGCGGATGGGCGCTTCAACGTGGCCGCGACGGCAGAAGACCTCCTGCGCTGGATGCCCTCGCACTACCGGACGGAAAAACCCGTCGTGCACGTGTCGCTCAACCCGGCTCCGAAGACCGCCTCGACGACGGGCAACTCGCGGAGATAGCCGGGGCCTACATGGAGCGCATGGGCTGGGGAGGACAACCTTATATCGTATTCAAGCATACCGACATCGGACGGGAGCATATCCATATCGTGTCGGTGCAGGTGGCCCAGGACGGGCGCAAGATAAACGACAGCAGGCGCAACGAACGCAGCGTGGCCGTTACCGAGGAACTGGAACGGGAGTACGGACTGCATCCCGCCAAAGGGAGAAGGCGGGAGAAAGGGCAAGGGATCGTCCCCGCCGATTACACGCGGGGCGACCTGAAACGCCAGGTGGCAGCGGTAATAAAACCGGCCGTGGCGACATACCGCTTCCAGACCCTCGGCGAGTTCCGGGCATTGTTGTCCTTATATAATATAGGTATAGAGGAAGTCCGGGGAGAGCGGAACGGAACCCCCTACCGGGGATTGCTCTACACGCTGCTGGACGAGAACGGGGACAAGGCAGTGGCCGCGCCGCTCAAATCCTCACTGTTCGGTAAAGAGGTCGGGTATGACGGGCTGGAACGGCACATGGAGCGCAACGCGAACGGTTCGGGAAGGACGACACGAGGAGGCAAATCCGTGGCCGGGTCGATAAAGCGCTTCGGGGAGAACCCACGGAGGAAGAACTGCGCGAACGCCTGCGGGGAGCCCGGGTGGATCTCTACATACGACGCAACGAAAACGGCCGCATCGTGGGAGTGACGTTCATTGACCACGAAACACGGACGGTCGTGAACGGATCACGGCTGGGAAAGGCATACTCGGCCAACGCCTTCGAGCTGCGCTTCGGCGGGAAACGGAATCCCGGGGAAAACACGAGGGACTTGTCCCCGAAACAAGCGCCTGCCGGACGGGACGGGCAACGGAAGCGGAATACCTCACGACGGAGGAAAGTATAACATCTCAATTATCATTCATTTATTAAATTTTACGGTTATGCAACAGGAAGACGACCTTCGGGGTCTTGCAAAAACAATGGATTTCATGCGGGCATTGAGTATCTTGTTCGTGGTTATCAACATCTACTGGTTCTGTTACGGGCAGATACGGGAATGGGGAATCAATATCGGCGTGGTCGATAGGATTCTGCTGAACTTCGACCGCACCGCGGGGCTGTTCCGGAATATACTATGGACGAAACTTTTCGCCGTCGTGTTCCTCGCCCTTTCATGCCTCGGGACAAAAGGAGTAAAAGAGGAGAAAATTACCTGGCGGAAAATCACGGCATCGCTGGCCACGGGAGGCGTGCTGTTCTTCTTCAACTGGTGGCTGCTGGACTTGCCGCTGACGGCGATGGCGAACGCGGCTTTCTACATACTGACCCTATCGGCCGGGTATATCTGCCTCTTGATGGGCGGCGTGTGGATGTCCCGCCTGCTGAAGAACAATCTCATGGATGACCCTTTCAACAACGAGAACGAATCATTCCAGCAGGAAACACGCCTGATCGAGAACGAGTACTCCATAAATCTGCCGACGAAATTTTACTATAACAAACAGTGGAACAACGGGTTCGCCAATGTCGTAAACCCGCAAAGGGCTTGCATCTGCATGGGAAGCCCGGGCAGCGGGAAGAGTTATTGTGTTGTAAACCAGTTCATTAAACAGCAAATCGAAAAGGGCTATACCCAATACATCTATGACTACAAGTTTCCCGATCTTTCGGAAATCGCTTACAACCACCTGCTGAATCACCAGAAAGGTTACAAGAAAATCCCGACTTTCTACGTCATAAATTTCGACGACCCGCGCCGCTCGCACCGCTGTAACCCCATTCACCCGGACTTCATGACCGATATTTCGGACGCCTACGAGAGCGCCTATACCATCATGCTCAACCTGAACCGAAGCTGGGTGCAGAAGCAGGGCGATTTTTTGTGGAAAGCCCCATTATCCTTTTTGCGGCCGTGATCTGGTTCCTGCGCATCTACGACAACGGGCGGTATTGTACCTTCCCGCACGCCATCGAGTTCCTGAACAAGCGGTACGAGGATATTTTCCCGATTCTGACATCCTACCCGGAACTCGAAAACTACCTCAGCCCCTTTATGGATGCCTGGCTCGGAGGCGCTCAAGACCAGCTCCAGGTGCGCCCATAAGGGCATATAATAAATATAGCTTTGGCAAGCTATTAGGTTCGTGTTCTTTGAAATAATAACCTATCACCAGCCGACTTATCCATTCAACGAAAGACGATGGGGAGTGTAGCATGTCGGCAAAGCCACGAGTGGACTAACTGTCAAGTCTTGACCGAGTGGCGAGGTGAAACGATAGATATGAGGATAAAGCCTATACTGGTTGAACGATAGTCCGAGCGGCTCGATGGTTAAGCCTTAACGGAAGACAGTTACAGACGTTATGCTGTGGCACCCAACTTCTCCTTGCAGGTCGATTGGGCAAAAGAACTTGTCACAGAGCAACTACATAAATAGTAAAGGACGAAAGTCGTATCCGACAATCTATCAAGCCAAATAGTTATTATATGTCTAAATGGGGATTGCCTAAGTGGGGCAACCCATATGGCAACAGAGCTTCCGTAGTAGTCCGAGCAAGGGAAAACCTTGTACATGGCGAAGGGAAGCAGCCATTATCGTTTAATGTTAAATTTTGGAAAATGTGAGAGACATGAAAAGAAATCCAGAAAAAATATTAAACAGTCTAACACAACATAGTTCCGACTTGGAATACAAGTTCGAACGTTTGTATCGGATACTGTTTAATGAAGAGATGTACTACATAGCCTACCAACGCATATATGCCAAACAAGGCAATATGACAAAGGGAGTTGACGGAAAAACCGTTGACGGCTTCAGTATATCCCATATTGAGCAGTTGATTGATACGCTCAAAAACGAGACGTATCAGCCTAAACCCTCACAGCGAGTTTACATTCCGAAGAAAAACGGAAAGATGAGACCGCTGGGTATTCCGTCATTTATGGATAAACTTCTGCAAGAGGTTATCAGAATGATTTTGGAAGCTGTCTACGAGGGCAGTTTTGAAAACACTTCACATGGTTTCAGACCGCAACGAAGTCCTCAAACTGCACTTTCAAGCATTCAAAAGTCGTTCAATGGCACAAAGTGGTTTATCGAGGGAGACATTAAAGGATTCTTCGATAACATAGACCATGAAGTATTGATAGCCATTCTTTCAGAAAGGATTTCCGATAACAGGTTTATCAGACTTATCAGAAAATTCCTGAATGCGGGATATGTTGAAGATTGGGTATTCCACAAATCATACAGTGGTACTCCGCAAGGTGGTATTATAAGCCCTATATTGGCGAACATATACCTTGACAAATTCGATAAGTATATCAAGGAGTATATCACAAAATTCAACAAGGGGAAAAGACGCAAGGATAATCCGATTGCAAAACAACTCGGACATCGTAAAGCCAAGTTAGTTGAAAAACTACGAAACACTGTTGATGAAACGAAACGTAAACAATTGTTTGCAAGAATTAGAGAAACAGTCAAAGAACGACTGAAATATCCTGCCGGTGATGAAATGGATGACAGTATCAAACGACTGAAATACATAAGATATGCAGATGATTTTCTAATTGGAGTAATCGGTAGCAAGCAAGATTGTATCCAAATCAAAGAGGACATAAAGCAATTTATGGCTGATAAATTGAAACTGGAACTATCTGACGAGAAAACTCTGATTACCAATGCAAGAAAACACGCTAAATTTCTTGGTTATGATGTCTTTGTACGAAAATCCAATGATACACGCAGAGATAAGAACGGTCATTTGACAAGGCCGTTAGACCACAAGATAGTACTATATGTGACTACCGAAATAATGCGAAAGAAACTTCTTGAATATGATGCTGTTAAAATTACCGAGCAGAACGGGAAAGAAGTTTGGAAGCCAAAAGGTCGTTCATATATGAGATGTCTTGATGATTTGGAGATTATAAGTCAATATAACTCTGAAATCATGGGGTTCTACAACTATTACTCGATAGCAAACAACAGCCCCGTTATTGACTCTTTCTACAACATTATGGAGTATAGTATGTACAAGACATACGCCGCAAAATACACTACTTCCAAAAAGAAGATTATTGCGAAGTACAAGAAAAACGGTGTATTCTCCATACCATACACAAACAAGAAAGGGTATGAGGTCAGACGTGAGTTTTATGACAAAGGTTTCAAACGCAAGGAATTACCGAACCGTACTTTGGATGACAGATTACCTAACACAGTCGCTATAACGGGTGGCAGAAATGGATTAATTACAAGACTAAATGCACGTGTATGTGAAAACTGCGGTGCAACCGATAATCTTGAAATGCACCATGTTCGCAAACTCAAAGACTTGAAAGGTAAAAGTGATTGGGAAATAAAAATGATTTCTCGTAACCGTAAAACATTAGCAGTATGTTCAGTATGTCATCACAAAATACATTCGGGAAAGTTAGACTGAATGATAAGGTGGAGAGCCGTGTACGGGGAGACCTGTATGCACGGTTCGGAGGCGAGTGCTTGGAAACCTACCATTGTAACAAATGGCAAGGCGCTGGGTGCTTAGCCTATGGCCAGATAGCATCGGCCAAAATTCCGCTTTCCCGCATGATTTCGCCCCAGCTATATTGGGTCATGTCGGGCGACGATTTCACGCTCGACATCAACAACCCGGACGATCCCAAGATACTCTGCGTGGGGAACAATCCCGACAGGCAAAACATTTACGGAGCGGCTTTGGGATTGTATAATTCCCGGATTGTCAAGCTCATAAATAAGAAAGGCCAGCTCAAATCGGGCATCATCATCGACGAGTTGCCGACAATCTACTTCAAGGGACTCGACAACCTGATCGCCACGGCCAGAAGCAACAAGGTCGCCGTGCTGCTGTGCTTCCAGGATTTTTCACAGTTGAAGAGGGACTACGGGGACAAGGAGGCCGCCGTCGTGATGAACACGGTGGGCAACATCTTCTCCGGGCAGGTCGTAGGTGAAACGGCCAAGACACTCTCGGAACGGTTCGGTAAGGTATTGCAGAAGCGGCAGAGCATGACGTTGAGCCGCAGCGACAAATCGACATCCATATCCACGCAGCTGGACAGCCTGATCCCGGCCTCGAAGATCTCGACGCTCACGCAGGGAATGTTCGTCGGGGCCGTGGCGGACAATTTCGACGAACGTATCGAGCAGAAGATTTTCCACTGCGAGATTGTCGTGGACAACGAAAAAGTGAAAGCGGAAACGGCCCGGTACAAGAAGATACCACAAATTACCGACTTCACGGACGAGAACGGGACGGATCACATGAAACAGGTCGTGCAGGAAAACTACGAACGTATCAAGCAGAGGCCGGCCGCATCGTCGCCGAGGAACTGGAACGTATCAAGAACGACCCGGTGCTTTGCAAGCTCCTGCCGGAACAGAACTAAATGAACACAAACACCCCGCAAACAACCTCCGTTACCTTAACGGGGGCTGTTTCCTGGTTTTATAACCGTACAGCCGGTGTTTTGGAGCATAAAGTAGTGATTATGTGAACGGAAAACATTATTTTTGTGTTCGGAATCCTTTTAATTATAAGTATGACAGTTACCGATATATACGAAGCAATGAACAGCAAGGCGGAAGCGTTTTTTCGAGTGGTTGCAGGCTCACCCGAAATACGGGTTGCTGTTTGGTGTCGGGTTGCTTGCCCTATGGCTTGCAGGGTTGCTGTTCCGTTGGAAATGGGCGTGTCATTGGCAGTTTAACAGCAAACTGTGGTTATTTGACGATTGCAAGCCTGAAACACGCCGCAGGGTTCAGATTGTGTTGGTCAGCGTTCTGATTATACTTATATTGGTTGGTTTCTTTGTATGGAGATAACGGTATGGAAAAGGACAATCGCAAATACCGGATCTGCTTCATCGACTATATGTGGTATGTAGCCGAGATATGGCACGAAAGGGAGCGTACCAATCTCAACGGACGTATGCTACTGTTTTGGTGCTGGCTCTTCGTCCTACTCATACCGCTTGGGTTTCCGCCGATATTGCGCCTTTTCGGCTGGATGATTGGTTTGGCCATAGTGATTCCTCTCTGCTTTCTTCCCGATTTATTCTGCAGCTACGCTATACAGCCGGACGGCGTGAAGCACTCCGTGAACATTACGGGAAGATGAAACATCCCGCAGGAAGCTCGCCAAAATAGTTCTTATCGCTATCGCCCTGATCGTGGCAAATGTAGCGCTGATGTTCCACCTCGGATTTATACATTGGGCATGATGAAACGGCAGGAGAATAAGCAACGGTTTTATCTCTGGGACTACCTCTGGTGGATGGGGGAGAAATGGAAGCAGGCAAGACGAACAGGCAGGGTCGATGGCGAAATGATGCTCTCGATTTATATCTTCGCTCTTTTGATATTCCCTATGATGACTGTTACTATCCGGCTTTTTCCAGGTGTGTCGGCATTGTTGCCATGTGTCTTTTAGCATTGTCACATTTTGCCGTTATGTCGCTCGTCAGCAGGATTTACAAATGGCGAGGCAAAGCAGTGATGTCTCACTATGCCAAGTGCAGGTTTAACGAACTCCTTGCGGTTCTGTTATTTTTCCTTGCGATGGCCATTATCTGCTTTATGATGTATCTTCTTGACAAAAAGTGATACATACTTTGATACGGACTCCGGGCCGTTATATCGAATGGTCTAACTCGATGTACCAGTTTCCCTTGATGGGCTTGTAAAGCGTGGTGTCGTTGTACGTCCTGCGGTAGATCTCGTTCAGGTCGCCATGTTCGGTGATACGGATATTCCGACGGCTTCTCAATCCGGGATCGTAAACGAAACTCTTGGACGTTCCGGCATCCACGATGCCGTGGGAGTAGTACGGCATAACGAGGCTCACATATACCGAATCTGCCGTTCCCCATTCCCTGCGATCAACAAGGATAAAACCGCATCCAATCTCTGATAACAGGGAGTCGAGTAGGATTCGCTCCGGCTTCAACAGTCCATATACCGGGATGTCTTGTTCATCATTCGTTTCATGGGATGTATCGCTTTGCTCCATTGAATCAAGTATAATAACCTCTTCCGGAGAAAGCGGCGGGTAGTGAAAACTACCTTCTGAACTCTCTGCCATGATTTCGTACACCTTACGGAACGCCACCTCGTGCGTGGTGAAATGGCGTATCATTTCCTCGTCCGACGGCGGCATGGGAGGCTCTCCGCAGCTTACGGCAAGCAGGATTACAAATAACAGGATTATGACTGGTGTTCTCATTTTCTAATGTTTAATGTTCTGTGGCTAACCAATCTTGTTTAGGGAGTTGAGCCATTTGTTAATAGCATCCAATCTGTTATTCTGTTTAATGGTATCTTCATTTCTACATAATTTGATTTGCCGAATAACAGAGTTCTGCATAATTGAATCGGATTTGAAAAGCAGTTCTAAAACGGCTTCATAACATTTGGAATATCTGGACAATTCATCCAATATATTTGCGTCTTTTAGAATATACAGGTTGAAATTGTACACAAATGACTTGTAACTGAAAATCTCCGACTGTAATGCTGCTGCATCAAGACAAGTATAAAACAATTCCTTATCGTGCTGATATAGCCACATATAATCAGATGGGTTCAGGTTGTAGTGCAATAAAGTTTCCGAACGGACAAATGGAAGCCCCGTATTTGAGCCTACCAGATAACGGTATGTCTCATTGACTATTGACTCAACTATTTCAATGGATTCTGATTGTTTGTCCGATTCCCGTATTTCTGTAAATGTATCGGCAATAAGAACTTCCACATCCTGCGATTTGTAATATATACCGTTTTTTTGCCAGCGGAATCTACGGATATATTCTTCAGAAGTCGGACAACAGAACAGTAAAGTATTTAACAATCGGTTCAGATATATTCGCTTATCTGGAATATGACAACGGTGTAACCCTATTATGGAGCCATAAGCGTATAGCTTTCCAAACTCGTTTTCCTCCGAATTTGAATTTTTAGGCATGTAATACAACCGCACAATATTGGAAATGAAATAATATATATCAAGATATTTCAATGTATCAGCCGATTCTCCATATTTGTTAAGTAAATGCCGCTCCAGTTTCTCGCCATACCATAAGTAGCCATCGGGATTTATTTGAAACAACCGATGAAACTTAGGTCTTGATAATGAAAAGTTCTTGTTTCTACTTTTCATTCGTTCCAGTAAGGCGACAATAATTCTATTCGTTATATCCATAGCTGTAATGTTTGGTGGCTAACCGACCTTTAAGGGGAGGTTGAGCCGCTTGTTAATCGTCTTTATTGGATTGAATGTATTATTAAAGATACTTCGTCTTTTTGATAAAGATAAGTTTTTATTATACAAGATGTTTTTTGTAATGATAAAAAACTTTAACCGACGCTTCACAATAGGGAGACAAAGAATCAAATAGGACTAATTCAGTAGAATCCCATTTTACTTCAACTTCTTCTATCGGTTCTGCCCCAGTTACTATATCATTCTCCAGAAGTTTTTCCACCGTTAGATAATCGGGAGCATACTTCCAACGAATTATTAAAATTGCTCCATCTTTATTTACTATGCGTGTAGCCATCGGTTCATCTCCCATTACCAATAAGACATGATTGTCTATATAGATTTTCCCCAAGTAATCTGTTACGCTACATATAGCATTGTAGTTTTCTTGACCCTTCCATTGATGGGCATATTGTTGCTCAACAATGACAAATGGGCTTCCTGATGTTTCAATCCAATTATTCATATTTTTCTCAGCGATTAATGTTTGGCAGCGTGCCGCTTGTTCAGTCGGTTTGCTGTTTGTTATCGTTGTTAAAGAATCTTCTTACATCATAATTTGCGATAGTTCTTGCCAATGATTTAGGAGATACTCCATAGTTATTTTTTATATCAGGATTAGCCCCATTTTTCAAAAGTTGTTCGATAAAGAAGCCATCTCCACGGTATCGCATAACGGCTTCCCATAAAGGAGTATTCCCATTTACATTTTGTATATCCAAATCTGCATTGCTATTCAGGAGTATTTCAAAAATATCTTGTAGCTGACACTGAACAGAAAGATATAATGCAGTCCGTCCGTCTTTTTCTTTTATCATTTATATCCAATCCTTTTTTTTATAAATTTCGGATATAATCACACCTGCTGGATGTACAATACTATCATAGTTCATTATATAATAATGAAGTAGATTACTGCCATATTTGTCTTTACTTTTTATGTCATAATCTATTAGAGTCTGCATGAACTTATTTGAGTTATCACTCAATAATTCAAGTTTCATATCTTCTATTGTTTTCATTTTTTTATTCTAATGTTGACAACGATAATGTTCGGCAGCGTTCCGCTTATTCAGTCGATCTGCTGTTTGTTATCAACTTATATTTTGTCTGACAACACCATGTTCATAAGCCAAACTATCACATTCTTTTTGCATATTGGTCAGAACATCTTCGACCACTTTTAAGGAAACTTCTTGTGGTACATTTATGGATACGAATGAAGAGAGATTAGAAATCTCTACCTTGCATCCCATATCAAGTAGTTTGTCTCTGACCATCTGCATACGTTTATCGTTAAAATGTACCCTCAATGTGCTATTTCCAGAGGGATTCACTATGGATTGAAAATGATATTCGCCATCTTCTTCTGTAACACATATCTCATCCCCCAAACTGATTCCATAGGTATAGAATGGCACATTATCGACAATATAGGTATCATTACTTGCCTTTTTGCACCACAAACCTTCAATAGAAAATGGTGGATAGCCATCTTCATCTTGTTCCAAGTGGAATAGCACTTTTATATGTTTGTCTTTTTTCATTTTATTCATTAATAAGTTGATAATGGTTTGCAGCTTGCCGCCGTTAGGCGGAACAGGTGCATGTTACCGATATATTTTTTACGAACATTGCCAAAATCCTGCGATTATTTCATTGGTTGTACAGCGCTTATACAAATACAAAGCTCCATATCCGAAAGGATAACTGCCAATAGTAACATCTTCACTATATCCGTCCTCGTCTATTGATAAGAAAAAAGAAAAACCATGTTTCTCTAATTCTTTATAATAGCTTTCTTCATCTTGGATAAGGGAAGGTTCACCACCTATTTTTACAAGTATATTTTCACTATCCTTATCTTCTGAATATTCACTGATAGAACACATGTCTAAGCTGGCGTTTCGCTTTTCTGCACAATTGCCAATTTCCGGTAAAAGTTACATGTTCTATTACTTTGACTGCTATTGAGGGATATATGTTGTTGTCAATAAGAGTGTCATAATCTTGGTGAATGATGATAGAAAGCATGATGTTCTCCTTTTCAGGATGTACCAGTGTTGCATAGAATTTATAATCGCAAGGGATTTGTCCTTCTATACATTTAGGAGGATTGCCACCAATCCTGCCTTTTACATTCTTATCGAATGGAATACATTTGGCATATCGTTCGTTCATATTTTCTTTGTTTTTATTATTATCGGTAATGTTTGGCAGCGTTCCGCTTATTCAGTCGGTTTGCTGTTTGTTAGTTTGAAAATTATTTGATTCTTCGAAATATCGTAATACATTCTTATACCATCTTCCACATTTATCATTTTGATAATAAGATATAGCGAGTTCTTTAGCTTTTTTCTCATTACCAGTGATATAATACATCGTAATTATCATAAGGATAGAATGATCTTTAGAATTCCACCAAATATAGTCTTTATTATTCTCAAAATCCATAAGTATATTCTGGATTGTTGTTCTTTCATTAAGGAAACTTAATATTTCCTTGAATGGCATATTATCAAGATTAAATACATTTAGAAGTTCATCTAATGATAACAAGTCAAACGATACAGCCCTTTTTCCAGAAATAAAACCTGAATTAATATTAAGAACAATTCCAACTTTCTCAAAATCTGTTTTGGCATCTATCAGAACAGAAGCCATCTTTTCAATTTTTGGCGAATTATAGAATAAATGAATACTTATATAGCCTATGCCATTAGTGAATTGAGGATTAACAGAGGAATTGATAAGAATCGTTTGCTTGAAATCTCCTACTTTACGATGAAAACACATCTTAGATTTGTTCCAGCTGTATCCATATTTAGATAAAGTTGAAATAAACCCTTGTTCTAATACATTTCTTATTGCTATTCGTAATTCTTCTGCTTTCATATTAAAAATCAAACTAATGGGTTGCAGCTTGCCGCCGTTAGGCGGAACAGGTGCATGTTAGCTACGTTATTATTGTTCCAATTTTCGTTTTACAATATCTATAAATTCCTCTTTAGTCATGAACTTGTTTAGAAAGTCTTCTAATGCTCCCTCATTAGTAACATCTGTGAAAAACACCTCATGGTCTGTACTCCAGACAATCGGATTCTCTGGATTGAGGTCTGATAAACAGATGTAATAGTAATTGGGATAACTATCCGTATAAAGCAATCCTATAAAGGCGGGAGTGGCACAGGTTGAATGTTGAATGATTTCGCCCAACTCTGCATCATCTGAAAACCAATCATTCCATTCTTCAAAATCTTTTGTCCCTTCTTGAAACGGTGTAAAAGGTTTGGCAACCCAAAATAATTGTCTGCGAGGGTCTTCATTCAATGTATAGTAGGCATCTACCATTTTCTTATAGAATGCCTCTCTGTCAGAATTGAACAATTCAGTATTTTCATCCACCCAATCGCCCAAACCTTCAATCGGTTCTGTGTCTTCGGCAGATAGCCAAGGCGTATCTTCCGGCTTTTTTATACAATGCGGTATTAAAAGTTATAGCACACAAGTCTTCGGATAAAGACGTTCCTTTTACATTGGTGACATTACCGCCTAATTGCTTTATTCGGTTTATGATTTCCTGTTTCATGACTTCTATTTTTTTCGTTCGTAGCTAATGTTTGGCAGCGTTCCGCTTATTCAGTCGGTCTGCTGTTTGTTATCGGTTTTTAATATTATAGTGGCTACTTTTTTATTGCCTGCATATACATCTACGGATTCTATGGTATTTAAAACTTCATGAGGTGCATGATCAACCAGAAAAGCGACCAAGCAATCACTTACATATTTATCAGGCTCAAGAATAAACATTTTAATGCTCCATGCTGAAGGCTCCACTTGCGGTAAAACTGTAACAGCATAACACAACTCATAAGTCGGCAGATTTTTCAATCCGCCTTCTTCTGGTTTGAGCCAATATATTACTCCTTCCTTTTCCATTTTATTAAACCGATAATGTTTGGCAGCTAACCGACCTTTAAGGGGAGGTTGAGCCGCTTGTTATTCTTTCAATTTGGATATGGAGTGTAATATTACAGCTCTTCTATTGGTTATACCGGTTTCTTCACATATACAAGCAATTCCATCAGACAATATTATGGCAAAGCCAAAATTCGACTGTATTCCTGCATTTATAGCCTCTGATATATCTGCCCATTTTTTGATCCAGCTCAAAAAAACCGATGCAATATCCTTCTTTTCTCTTTAGATAATTCACGAAGTCTATCTGTCAAATGGATTAAATCCGTAGAATTATAGACCTCGACAATCTTATTCTCATTTTATAATATCCATCATATTATGACAAATTCGACTAATAGCTTTTACTCTTTTTTTTTGTTTGATGACAGTTCAAAAAAAGAAACGGTCTTGATAACCAGACTTAATGAATTGCTTACAAAAAAAATCTTCTATGGTATTTCCTTTATTCATATCCAATTCTTTTGAAGAATAATGGTTGGCAGCTAATCGCCATTTGTGGCGATTGAGGTGCATGTTATGTGCATTTATTTCCAAAAGTTGTCCTGCAAGTGCTTTTCCAAATATCGACTTACAACTCCCCAGCCTTCATTGTCAGGACTATTATACCCCCACATACTTTCAGTAGCATCTTCTAATTTTTCACATACTTCTGAATATTTTGCTGTTATTTGTTTCCTTTCTTCTGAGGTATAGCCTTTTAGTTCTTCCATTGTTATGGTAAAATACTTACCTTCTCTGCTCCCACGCACGAAATTTACAACTTCACAAAGTTGGTCTTCGTCAAGAGAGAAGACATCTATATTGAGAGGGAAAATTTGTTCGATATTCTTTGTTGCATCTCCAATTTTGTACAGTCCAATTTCATACATTGCATGGGATATGTAAGGCAGCAATTCTGTATTTTCTTCTATAATCGCTTGCCACCCATCACCTTTATAGATACCTATAACATTAGCTACTATGTGAAATGCAAATACAGCGTCGGACACTTGATTTTTAATTTCACTTAATTCGCCTATCTCCCAAACCTTATCTGATAAGGTTACAATCGCATCTTCTGTATTGACATCCATTCCTTGCAGGACATCACTAATTTTTTTCAGTTTTCATATTTACATCGTTTTTTAATTGCACATAATGTTATACTATCAGCCGATTTGGCTGTTATTTTCTTTAAGTATCAGACCTCGTCTTCCTCCATCAACAGATCGTCCAACGGGCTTTTGATATTGCTTTTGAAAGTGTCGGCTATGTGGACATACCTTTCCGTTGTCTTGATGTTGTTATGTCCCATAAGCTCTTTCACAATCTTGATGTCGGTTCCTTGCTCCAGCAAGTGGGTGGCGAACGAATGGCGCAGCAGGTGCGGATAAATCCGTTTCGTGATTCCCGCTTCCCGGGCCGCTGCCTTCAGCCGTTTCGACACGATACTCTCGGTGAAAGGTTCGCCCGGTCTGTGTTCAAAAAGCCACACTTTCGGTTTGTATAGTCTGTTATATTCCGTCAGCTTTTTCATCAACGGTTTTGATAGCAGGGTGTAGCGGTCTTTTTTTCCTTTACCCTGCCGCACCCGTATCAGGGAGCGGGATTCGTTGATGTCGCCGGGTTTCAGTTCCAGCAGTTCGCTGATGCGCAATCCTGCGGAATAGAGTATGGAGAACATGCAGAAGAAGCGCAGGTCTGTCACCGTCGCGTCGAGTATCTTCTTTATTTCCTCCTTGCTCAACACGTCGGGCAGCGTCTTCTCCCGTTTGGCACGGTTCACCTTGTAACACCGCCGTTCCTGACCGAGAACTTTCTCGTAATAGAACTTGATGGCGTTGATACGCTGGTTTTGCTGGCAGGAGGATATGTTTTTCTCGTGGATGAGATACAGCAGGTAGTCGTTTATCTCGCCGGGGGTAACCGTTTCAATCTTACGCCCCTCGAAATGCTGTTGGAAATCGCGGAAATAGGAGGTATATACCCTTACGGTATGGTCACTGTAACGCACTTGCTGAAGTTTTTCCAGATAGCCTTCCGGCAGTGGCGGCCGTTTGTCTTCCTCTTTACGGGGGGCGGTTTCCTTGATGGCGGAATAGTCTATAAATGCCATTTTCACATAGCGGTCGAAGAACTCGGCAAGCACGAAATCTTCTGCCGGCAGATAAGCCCTGCCGCCGACAAGCAGTACGTTTTCTTCCTTCGACAGCGACAAGCGGATGTCATTGTCATTACCGAAAGTCACTTCGACAAATTCTTTCCCGTTTCTTATCACCGGAGAAAGTTTGATCTTGGTTTTGGGGTATATATTTCCATGCCTCACGTTTTGTCGGATATTGAAACCCGTTTTCGCAAATTTATAAAAAAACACGGGTTATCCATGCGCTTTATTGACATTTAACAATAGATCCCGACTACCTGACAAATAAGGTGAGGAGCCACGAAAATACCCTCTGCCAAATCCGTCCTTCCCGGCACTCCGTTTCTCCGATTTCCTCTGCCCTGCGCCACAAGCGGCCACTTCTGTGCCCGATGCAGAGGAAAACTCTCTGGAAACACAATCTTCTGACGGAAAAATCCAATGGTACATGGACCACAGATCTCATCTGGAATCAGATAATAGGTGAGATTATCTTCTGGATTTTCAATCTTTTCAAAGATATAGTTCCGTATAGAATGTGCACCTCTCCAGTATTTAACAATCTCATAGATTGCAAAGATAATAATTCCTGTTAACCAGATTCTGGCAAATAGATTAAACCATTGAGGTATCCATATGTACTCACCCTGCTTTTCACTCCAGAAAGCCAGAGAACCTGACATATAGGAATCAGCTTTTCTACCAATTAACATTGTTTCTGGAAGTGCATTCTTTTGGAAGCAAATATTTAACCAACTGCACAGGTACCAGATAAAAGAACACACCTGTCAGTAGTAATCTTCTTCCGAGAATGTAATTATAGTTTCCACGCTGGATTATATACAAAAGTAAACAGATCACAACAGGAATACTTCCTGCAATGGACATACAAACTAACAGTTCCATTTAAACATCACATCATTTCTTCTTAATATATTCTAATAAATATTCTTTCTCTTCCTCTGTAAGTTTCTGATCAGAGGTCAGAGCACTGACAAGGATGTTCATATCAGGAACTGTATATCCTGATGCGGATGACTTTAAAGTGTGTGCAGATTTGGCAGCTTCAGTTTCACCCTTTTCTTCAGCAAGTTCATTTAACTTATCATACAGGTAGCGGTTTCTCAATCCAAGAACAAACATAGATGCCGGGTATAGTAAGGATACCACAG
>ENA-OQAX01000033-OQAX01000033.1-human-gut-metagenome-genome-assembly--contig:-NODE-33-length-25442-cov-3.176970_pt1 | contig 25442 bp, 35 predicted proteins | sample MGYA00242741_ERZ504539 | MGnify/ENA primary metagenome ERZ504539 (study PRJEB26092, sample SAMD00036277) | human gut metagenome | host: Homo sapiens | study: EMG produced TPA metagenomics assembly of... | reverse complement strand
GGCAGGGGTACAGCGGCTCCACCCTGCCGCCGCACTGGGCGGCGAACCGGGTGCCAAAGCCGTCGGTGCCGAACTGCGGCCCTGCCTCGCGCCCATGGCGCAGATGACGGCATCGGCGCGCAGCGTTTCGGCAGAGCCTCTGCGTCTCGAACTGTACGGCGTAGCGCTGCGGCTCTGGCTCAGGGTGCGCACGGTGCAGCCTGTGCGCAGCTGCACATGGTGCTGCGCAAGGTGGTGCTCCAGCAGGGCCAGCACGTCCGCCGCCTGATTGGAGTACGGATACACCCGGCCCGCCTCGTCGGTGCGGGTGTAAAGCCCCAGCGCACGGAACCAGCGCAGCGGGTCGGCGGTATTTACGGCATCCAGCAGCGGACGAAGTGCTGCCGGGTCGGCAGTGAAATACAGCTCCGGCGCAATGCCGGTGTTATCCAGATTGCAACGGCCATTGCCGGTGGCAAGCAGCTTTTTGCCCGGCTTCGGGTTGCGCTCCAGCACAATGACCTGTGCAGCGGGGGCACTTTGTGCCGCCGCAAGCGCGGCTGCAAGACCGGCGGCACCGCCGCCCAGAATGAGGATGTTCGGCATCCGGACACCTGCCTTTCTCAGCAGAATTTTAGGATCTGTCTTCATAAGCGGGGTGCTGTGCTTATGAAAACGGCTTTTTGTATCATTGTAGCAGAACCCTGCCGGAAACGCAACGAAGAGGCAGCTTTCCGTGCAGGTCTTTTTGCGCGGGGGCAGCAGGTATAAATGGCCCGCTGACAGATACTAGTGCTGCAGGCATTTTAAGGAAACGGAGGAGCAAAACATGAAAGCAACAGGAATCGTGCGCCGCATCGACGAGCTGGGCCGGGTGGTGATCCCCAAGGAGATCCGCCGCACCCAGCGCATCCGCCGCGGCGACCCGCTGGAGATCTTCACCACGGGCGACGGCGAGGTGATCTTTAAAAAGTATTCGCCCATTGGCGAGATGAACGCAGTAGCGGCCCAGTATACCGAGGTGCTCAGCAAAAGCTTTGCGCTGACTGCACTGGTGGCCGACCGTGACCGCATCCTTACGGTGAGCGGCTCCGGCCGGCGGGAGCTGGCCGACCGCAGCATCAGCCAGCCGCTGGAAAAGCTGATGGATGGCCGCAGGCTGTACCAGAGCGAGGGCATTGCCGAAAAGTGCATCCTGCCCTGCGAAGGCTCGCCCCGAGCAGTGCTGTGTGCCGCACCCATCATTGCGGCGGGCGATGTGACCGGCGTGGTGGCCCTGCTGACCGAAGACCGCACGGCCACGCCGGATGCCGCCCAGCTCAAGGCCGTGAATGTGGCGGCGGCATTTCTGGCAAGGCAGATGGAAGAGTAAAGAACATGCCGGAGCGCTTTCCTTATAATAAGGAGGGCGCTTTCTTCGTTTATGACAGAATTATGAATCTTTTAAAACATTTTTCCAAGGGGCTTGACAGCACCGGAAAATTGGCTATAATGGTCTTAGCACTCAGGAACAAGGAGTGCTAAACAAACAAAGCGAACGCAAAAAGGAGGCAGGCGCTATGACGATGGATGCACGCAAGCAGCGAGTCTTGCAGGCGATCGTGGCGCTGTATGGTCTCGAAGGCGAGCCCGTTGGCAGCAGCGTGCTGGCAAACTACTTTGACATGGCAGTTTCCAGCGCAACGCTTCGCAATGAGATGGCGGCGCTGACAAAGCTGGGTCTGCTGGAGCAGCCCCACACCAGCGCGGGCCGTGTGCCCAGCGCCAAGGGCTACCGTTACTACCTTGATAATCTGCTGACCGACGATCAGCCGCTGGATCGTGTGAGCCGCGCCCGTGTGGATGCGGTGTTCGCAAGCCTCGACCATGAGCCGGAAAAGCTGGCCGCAGGTGCCGCCAAGCGCTGGCCGCCATCAGCGGCTGCACCGCCGCCATCAGCACCCCGTGCGCCGAAGACCTGTGCATCGCCCACTATGAAGTGGTTCAGGTGGGCCGCAGCGCAGCGGCTGTGCTGGCCGTTACCACGGCCGGTTACGTTCGTACCCGTGTGGCACGGGTGCGCACCGGCCTCTCCCGCGAGAATGCGGCAGCACTTGCTGCACTGCTCAACCGCAACCTTACCTTTGTAGCGCCGGTGGATCTTTCCACCCGGCTGCTGGCAGAGCTGTGCAGCCAGATCGACCCGGAGCTGGTGCCTGTCATCAGCGCGGCAGCGGCCATCCTGCAGGATTCCGTCAAGCCCCACGTATTTCTGGGCGGCGAGCAGTATCTGCTGGACTGGCCCCAGCTGGACGGCAAGGTGGGCGACATCCTCACACTGCTGAATGACGAGGAGCAGGCCGCTGGCCTGATCGCACCTCCGGTAGAACGCAGTGAGAGCGTGCTGCTGGGCGAGGATCTGGAACCGCAGATCCCGGGCCTGTGCATCGTGAGCGACCGGTATCTGGTGGGCGGAGGCCTGTGGGGCTCCATTGCATTGATCGGCCCCACCCGGATGCCCTTCCAGAAGCTGATGCCGCTGCTGCATTACTTTGCAGACCAGCTGGGCGAGGGCATGAGCGGCAAACGAAAAAGACACCCCCGCAGGCTGCCGCACCCCCGGCGGACTGTGATCTATAAGGAGGATCTGGAATGAGCGAAAGAAACCAAAAAGCGGCTCCGGCTCAAGAAGCGGAGCAGCCCGAAACGGCTCCCGAGGAAAAGGCCCAGCAGGCAGCACCCGAACAGGAACCTGCTGCTGAAGCTGCCGACCCGAAGGATGACAAGAAGAAGGATGGCGGCTGGTTCAACAAGAAGGCCCGTGAGCTGGAAGCCGTAAAGGCAAAGCTGGATGCTGCCGAAGCCAACGCTGCACAGGCCAAAGACCAGCTGCTGCGCATGGCAGCGGAGTACGAGAACTACCGCAAGCGCTCCACCCGCGAAGCCGACCAGAAGTTCAACGATGGCATTTCCTTTGCGGTGAACCAGATTATTCCCATTCTGGATACGCTGGAGATGGCGGCCAACGCCCCCACCACCGACGAGAACTACAAAAAGGGCGTGACCATGACGCTGGACAAGGCCGCCAAGGCGCTGGATGCCCTCCATGTGGAGGAGATCGAGGCGCTGGGCAAGCCCTTTGACCCCAACTTCATGAATGCAGTGCAGCAGATCCCCGCCCCGGACGGACAGGAGAGCGGCACCGTCATCACGGTCTACCAGAAGGGCTACAAGCTGGGCGATAAGATCGTCCGCCATGCGACCGTTGTAGTGGCCGAATAACAAAGCAGAAACCCGAAAGGGTTTTGAATATAACATCCGCTTACAAACATTTGAGCATCACATAAACAATACGATTTGTTCTTTCGAGAGGAGTTTTCATTATGAGTAAGATCATTGGTATCGACCTTGGTACTACCAACAGCTGCGTGGCTGTCATGGAGGGCGGCGAGCCCGTTGTTATCGCAAACTCTGAGGGTGCACGCACCACCCCGTCTGTGGTGGGCTTCACCAAGACCGGCGACCGTCTGGTGGGTCAGGTGGCAAAGCGTCAGGCCATCACTAACCCTGAGAACACCGTTGCTTCCATCAAGCGCTTCATGGGCACCGACCACAAGGTGACCCTGAACGGCAAGGAGTACACTCCCCAGCAGGTCAGCGCTATGATCCTGCAGAAGCTGAAGGCTGATGCCGAGGCTTATCTGGGCGAGCCTGTTACCGAGGCTGTCATTACCGTTCCTGCCTACTTCAACGACAGCCAGCGTCAGGCTACCAAGGACGCAGGCACCATTGCAGGCCTGAACGTCAAGCGTATCATCAACGAGCCTACTGCCGCTTCTCTGGCATATGGCATCGATAAGGAAGAAGACCAGAAGATCATGGTCTACGATCTGGGCGGCGGCACCTTCGATGTGTCCATCATCGAGATGGGCGACGGCGTTACCGAGGTTCTGGCCACCAACGGTGATACCCATCTGGGCGGCGATGACTTCGATGAGCGCATCATCAACTGGATGGCAGATGCCTTCCAGACCGAGAACGGCATCGACCTGCGCAAGGACAAGATGGCTGCGCAGCGTTTGAAGGAAGCTGCCGAGAAGGCAAAGATCGAGCTGTCCAGCGCAATGAGCAGCCAGATCAACCTGCCCTTCATCACTGCCGATGCTACCGGCCCCAAGCACTTGGATATGACCCTGACCCGCGCAAAGTTCAACGAGCTGACCGCTGATCTGGTCGATCGCACCATGGGCCCCGTCCGCAAGGCTCTGCAGGATGCAGGCCTGCGTCCCTCTGACCTGAAGAAGGTCCTGATGGTCGGTGGTTCCACCCGTATCCCCGCTGTCTACGATGCAGTCAAGAAGGAACTGAACTGCGAGCCTTCAAGGGCATCAACCCCGATGAGTGCGTGGCTGTGGGCGCTGCCATTCAGGGCGGCGTGCTGCAGGGCGATGTGAAGGGTCTGCTGCTGCTGGATGTCACCCCGCTGAGCCTGGGCATTGAAACTCTGGGCGGCGTGTGCACCAAGATCATCGACCGCAATACCACCATCCCCACCCACAAGAGTCAGGTGTTCTCCACCGCTGCAGACAACCAGCCCTCTGTTGAGGTCAACGTTCTGCAGGGCGAGCGTGAGTTCGCACGCGACAACAAGAGCCTGGGTGTCTTCCATCTGGACGGCATCGCTCCGGCTCCCCGTGGTGTGCCTCAGATCGAAGTTACCTTCGATATCGATGCAAACGGCATCGTGAAGGTCAGCGCAAAAGATCTGGGTACCGGCAAGGAGCAGAACATCACCATTACCGCTTCCACCAACATGTCCAAGGAGGACATCGACAAGGCTGTGAAGGAAGCTGAGCAGTTTGCTGCCGACGATAAGAAGAAGCGTGAAGAGGTCGATATCCGCAACGGTGCCGACCAGATGGTGTTCCAGACCGAGAAGATGCTGAAGGAGAACGGCGACAAGCTGCCCGCCGACGTGAAGAGCGAGGCCGAGAGCAAGCTGGCCGACCTGAAGACCGCTGTTCAGTCCGGCAACGTGGACGACATCAAGGCAAAGCAGGAAGCTCTGAGCCAGGTGTTCGAGAAGATGTATCAGGCAGCCGCTGCCGCACAGCAGGCTGCCGGTGCACAGCCCGGCCCCGACGCAGGTGCAAACAACCAGCAGAAGCCGGGTGATGACGGCGTTGTGGATGCCGACTTCAAGGAAGTCTGATAAAAAACACAGCAGTGTGTGCCCGGCCAAACCGGCGGACGCACGCGTGGAATAGCAAAAGCCGCTCCGGTTTTGCCGGAGCGGCTCTTGCTGGTTATAGAGCGAGGACCAACCGGGGCGGTTTCCCGGATCAAACGTTCCCGGAGAGGTGAGTGGATATGGCACAGGAAAAGCGTGATTACTACGAAGTGCTGGGGGTATCCAAGACTGCGACCGATGCCGAGATCAAAAAGGCATACCGCAAGCTTGCAATGAAATACCACCCGGACTATAACCCCGGCGATAAGAACGCCGAGGAAAAGTTCAAGGAAGTAAACGAAGCAAACGAGGTGCTTTCGGACCCGAAGAAGCGCCAGCTGTACGACCAGTACGGCTTTGCAGGTGTTGACCCTGCCTATGCAGCACAGAACGGCGGCGGCCCCGGTGCGGGCGGCTTTGGCGGTTTTGGCGGCGACGGCGTGGATCTGGGTGACATTTTCGGCGATATCTTTGGCGGCGGCTTCGGCGGCTTTGGCGGTTCGTCCCGTCAGGCGAACCCCAACGCACCGCGCAAGGGTCAGGATATCCGCGTGCGCATCACCCTGAGCTTTGACGAGGCCGTGCACGGCTGCAAGAAGAACATCACCATCACCCGCCAGCAGGAGTGCACCGAGTGCCACGGCAGCGGCTGTGCCGCCGGTTCCAGCCCCGAGACCTGCCCGGACTGTGGCGGCCGCGGCTTCGTGATCCGTCAGCAGCGCACCCCCTTTGGTGTGATGCAGACCCAGCAGCCCTGCTCCCGCTGTGGCGGCAAGGGCAAGCTGGTCAAGAATCCCTGCAAGGTCTGCCATGGCAGCGGCAAGGTGGCTGCTAAAAAGACGCTGGAGGTGTCCATCCCCATGGGCATCGACGACGACCAGAGCTTTGCACTGCGCGGCATGGGCGATGCCGGTGCAAACGGCGGTCCTGCCGGTGATGTGATCGTCATGGTCACGGTGCGCCCCAGCGAGGTGTTCCAGCGCGACGGCTACGATGTGTGGGTCACCGTGCCCATCACCTTCAGTCAGGCTGTGCTGGGCGACACCGTGCAGGTGCCCTCCATTGACGGCAAGGTGGAGTACACCGTGCCCGAGGGCACCCAGAGCGGCACCACCTTCCGCCTGCGCGGCAAGGGCATCCAGTACCTGAATGGCCGCGGCCGCGGTGATATGTACGTCAAGTGCGAGGTGGAGATCCCCAAGAAGCTGAACAAGACCCAGCGGGAGGCCCTGAAGAAGTTCGAGGGCACCCTGAAAGAAGAAAACTACGAAAAGCGCAAGGGCTTCTTCAAAAAGCTGAAGGACATGTTCAACAACTGAGACTGAAAACCGCATAACATAAAAAGCGGCGGCACTTCCCAAACGGGAGGTGCCGCCTGCTTTTGCTTTTTCAGAACAGAGACCGGGACTTAGTTGCCGAAGATCAACAGGGCGTTGGGCACAAGGCCGATGATGGTTGCGCAGGAACCAATGAACCAGAAGCTGCAGCCGATGTCATGGATGGTGTTCGTGGGGCTTTTTTCAGCATGGGCAACCAGAGCGTTCATGCCGTTTTCCACCCAGTTGGAGTTGATATTTGCCTTGCGGTAATCGTGGATGGCAGAAACAGCCTTGTACCAGCCGTACAGCGGGAACCATGCCATGGCGGCTTCCACAACACCTACGCCGCCCTCGGTGTAGGTCATTTCTTCGCAGGACAAAACATTGTATGCAGCAGGATAAGTAATGGCGTTCGTCATAAAGCAAAACTCCTTTTTTAGGTTTGATAAAAAAGCGGCGGCTCTTCCGTTGAAGAGCCGCCGCAAAAAGCCCTTTGGTGTACTCCTGAAAATTAGAAGTAGATGATGCCCAGAGACATAACGGCAGAAAGGCCAAAGCTGCTGATGGTCGATGCAGCATTCCAGAAGATCATGCCGGCATGGTAGAAGGTGTTGGTCACATTGCCCTTGCAGTCGGCTTTGATATCGCTCCAGACGTTGGATGCCCAGTTGTCGTGATCCTTCTTGCGTGCTTCACGGCAGGTGTTGATGCCGATAACCGTAGCGTAGCCGGGCCACAGCCATGCAGCGACAGCCTGACCGACGGTAGCACCGCCTCGGTGTAGGTCATTTCTTCGCAGGACAGAACGTTGTAGGAAGCAGGCATCATGATTTTGTTTTCCATAATAACACTCCTTTGAATCAAAGCTATCCAGACAGTGCAAGATCGCACTGTTTAAAACCCAAAAATAAACCGGGTAACTAATGCGCTTGGAGATCGTTCTCATAAAGCAGGGCGCGCCGCCGCATGACGCGAGTAGTTGCTTGCAGGAAAAGGAAAGCAGTGCTGTTCTCTGCAGGCAAAAGACCGTTCAGACGGTATACAGTGCTCAGGCAGCCGATTTCTTATTTCTGCTTGATGAAAAGCCCGCGGCCCTCTCTGGCGGAAAAGGCCGCGGGTAAAGGGGTCTTTGGTCTCTCCGGACGGATCTTATGAGCAGGGTCAGAGCAGGACGATGGCAGCATTGACCAGAAAACCAACGCCGGTAGCGCTGGTCGCGGTGACCCAGACGATGCGTCCCAGATCACGCAGCATGTTCTGCGCACTGGAATCCATATCGCGGCTCAGAGCATCCAGACCGGTATCCAGCCAGTCGTTGGGGTGGCTCTTGCGGTAGTTGCGCATGGCGGTAACACCCATGTACCAGCCAATGGGCGGAATCCAGTTCAGCAGAGCTTCCGTAAAGGTAGCACCGCCCTCGGTGTAGGTCATCTCTTCGCAGGAAAGAACGTTGTAGGAAGCAGGCATCATGATCTTGTTTTCCATAATAACACTCCTTTGAATCAAAGATCGTATCAGCACATTCTATGCACTGTTCACACCAGATCGAACCATCGATGAAGAGCAACTGCTCTATATCGCCATTGTACAACACCCGTTGATTTTTTGCAAGGGGGTGAATGGGCAGAGTGCGCAAAAACTGGAGAGACTTCCGAAAAGAACTAGAAAAATTTGTGAAAAAAGACTGCAATAATTTGACATAAAACAACAGCGCCCTTCCTTTGCGGAAAAGGCGCTGCCATGTTTACCCGGCCACACCGGCACGGTAGAGGTACGGGTCGCTCTTGAAGCTGTCAAAACTGTAGAGCACAAGGATCTGGTCATAATCGTTATCCGCGATCAGCTGATCCAGACCGTAGTTGTAGTTGCGGAAGTCCACCACATCGATCTGGGCGTAGTTTGCCGTCAGATACGGTGCAAAGCAGTTGGCGTAGCTGTCCTTGATCACCAGAATGCGCCCGGTACCGTCGCCCTCAATGCGGCTCAGGCCGTTGTTGCCATGCAGGAACATGGCGTACTTATCGTACACGTTCAGCTTGTCCGTGTCGTACAGGCCGGTGGTCTGGCCGTCTGCGGGCTGGCCTGCAGCGGTGACATTATAGATGGTCAGGCTGTTCGGCAGGTCGTAGTAGGTGATAGTATCCGGCACGGCATTCCATGTGCGGGCCTTGGAGTAGTGGGTGCCGTAGAAATTTTCGGCGGTCAGAGCCGTGTGCGCGGCGGGGTCGAAGGGGGTCAGGCCCAGCGCACCGCACAGCTGCTGGTAGGCGTAGTATGCGCCAAGGCTCGTCCAGTGATGGTCGGTGCGGTAGTAGATATATTCGTCCTTGTGTTCGGCAAGGGTCTGCCGCACATCCACAAAGCGTCCTCCGGCGGCCTGTACGGCAGCGGAAAGCTGGTCGAGATAGGCATCCTCGTCCAGCAACGGCGCGTTTGCAGGCACGTTTTTCCGGGTAAATCACCGATGCTGCCGGGGCCAGCAGTACATCCACCTTACCCGGGTGGCGCTGGCACAGTGCTTCCACAGCGGCGGTGTTCTTGGGCAGGGTGCGGTTCTCGCTGTCCAGCAGGCTGAAGGTGCGGGGGAACATCATGTGCTCTTTGCCCAGCAGGATGCCGCCGTTCTGCTCCTTCTGCAGCAGGGTGGTCTCCACCACGCTCTGCAGGCTGATCCACTCATCGCGGCCGAACACCTGATCCTTCACGTACTTTGTGTAGGCGGTAAAGTAGCTGTTCAGCCCCTTGGCGGAAAGCTGGGTCAGCGCCGGGCGCTGGGAAAGGGTGGTGTTTTCCATCTCGCTGTAGGCGCGGTCCGGTGTAATAAGGTCCAGTGCGAACAGACCAATAAAGAACAGGCTGAACACCACCAGCACCGGGTAGTGCAGGAGCGAGGAAGATTTTTTTGGAATGCTTGTCCATCTTCACGCCTCCTTAAAAGTTGAAATAGAGGAACGGGCTGTTGGTGCTGCCCACCACATAGGCGGTGGAGACCACCAGCAGCGCCAGAATGGCGGCACAGCGGGTGACGGCATTCTTTTTGAGCAGGTTCCAAATCTTCTCAATGAACGGGGTGCAGCAGAGGATGCTGACCACCAGCAGCACACCGTAGTTGCGCAGGAAGTACAGCGGCGAAACACCGCCGGAAGGAACGAACAGCTTGTGGAACAGCAGACCGAAGCTTACGCCCGTGTCGTTGCCCACGAACATGGCCCAGCCCACCACAACGAGGAACAGGGTGTAGATGTGGGGCCACACTCTGCCCTTTTGCAGGTGGGGCAGCAGGAACAGCTTTTCTACAGCCAGCAGCACAAAGTAGTACAGGCCCCAGCAGATAAAGTTCCAGTTCGCGCCGTGCCAGATGCCGGTGAGCAGCTCCACCACGAACAGGTTGAAGATCTGGCGCTTCAGGCCCTTGCGGTTGCCGCCGAGAGGGATATACACATACTCCCGGAACCAGCCGGAAAGGGTCATGTGCCAGCGCCGCCAGAACTCGGTGATGGATGCGGAGATATAAGGGTAGTTGAAGTTTGCGGGGAAGTCGAAGCCCAGCATCTTGCCCATGCCAATGCCCATCATGGAGTAGCCGGAAAAGTCAAAGTAGAGCTGCAGGCTGTAGGCGATGATGCCCAGCCACACCAGCGGGGTGGATGCATTGGCAAGGCCCACAAAGGTGGTGGAAGGGCTGTCCGCAACGCCGATGATGTCTGTCCACAAAGCACCGATGGCATCCGCCAGCAGCACCTTTTTGGCAAGGCCAAAGGTGAACAGGGTCATGCCCTCTTCGATCTGCTGCAGGCTGTAGCGGTGCCGGTATACGTGCAGCTGGTTCGAGACATCGCGGTATTTCACGATGGGGCCGGCGATCAGCTGAGGGAACATGACCACATAGGCACCAAAGTCGATGATATTACGCTCTGCCTTTACATCCCGGCGGTAAACATCGATGGAGTAGGAAAGGGTCTGGAAGGTGTAAAAGCTGATGCCCAGCGGCAGAGTGCCAATGCCCTGGATCTCGGCAAAGGCGGTGCCCAGCAGGCGTTTGCGCTGCGCAGCACAAAGTTTGCGTATTTGAAGTAGAACAGCATCCCAAGGCTGCCAATGAGGGCCACCAGCAGAAATGTCCTGCGCAGGGCCGGCTTTGGGTCGAAGTGCTCGATGCACAGGCCGCTGATGTAGTTGATGAGGATGAGGGCCACCATGACCGGGAAAAACCGTACCTCCGCCCCAGCAGTAGAACACCAGACTGCAGAGGAACAGCACGGTGTTCTTGAGCTTTGCGGGCGCAAGGTAATACAGCGCCAGCGTGATGGGCAGAAACCGGAACAGAAAGATGATGGTGCTGAAAACCAAAGCGTCAGCCTCCTTTTAGCCGAAAAAAGCCGATGCCGCAAATGGCACCGGCCTTGGGTGGATCCAGATTCAGTCTGCCAGTGCGCTGTCCACGGCGCTGTCCAGATCGGCAGTGCACTCGTTGGATGCGATCACCATGACAATGGTGTTGCCCTTGAAGGCGATGACAGCGTTCTCCACGTTATCCTGCGCCTGAGCAAACTCGGCGTAGTTGCCGTAGAAGGCCACCTGATCCTGCTGGTAGGAAGCCAGCTGGTTGGCTACGTCCTCGGCCTTGCCGTCGGCAGCTTCGAGCACCAGCACCAGACCGGCATCGCCGTTGTCGTTGCTCTTCACGCCCTTGTAGCTCACCACGTCCTCAGCCTTCAGGCCGAAATCGTACTCAATGTTCATGGCTGCGATCTCGAACTGGTTGGAGATGGGGTCGGCTTCCAGCAGAGCATTGAAAACACCGTCCAGTGCATCAGAGCCGTTCTCGGCAGCATTGTCCACAACAGCGGATGCGGCGGCGCTGGAAGCGGGAGATTCCGCAGCAGCGGTGGAAACGGAGGAGGGAGCGGCCGAAGAGCTGGCGGAACCGCCGCAGCCGGTAAGAGCGACAGCAGCCAGCGCGCCGGTGAGAGCAATTGTAAAGATTTTTGTGCGATTTATCATAAAATATTCCTTCTTTTGTTCAAAACATTTTTGCAGCTGCCCAAAGCGGTCCTGCATCAGGGCAGACTATTGTTATCTTACCATAACTGTGTGCAAAATGCAACGAAAAGCCCCTCGGTTTTTACGGATTTTTTAACCGGTGATCTTCTCCCCCTGCAGCAAGCTTCTGCAGCACGGCAACGGCATCCTCAAAGCACAGGCCGCTCTGCTGGATCAGGGCCGCATTTTCCGGCCCCACATAGCGCCAGTGCCACGGCTCGTAGGTGATCTCGGTAACGGCTTCTGCGTTTTTGGGGTACCGCAGGATGAAGCCGTATTCCACGGCATGGGCGCTCAGCCAGCGGAAGGCCTCGGTGTTTTCAAAGCCCTCGGTCAGGTCGGTGTGCTCCGGGCTGTTCAGGTCGGCAGCAAGGCCGCAGTTGTGCTCCGAGTAGCCCGGCGGGTTCACGATATTTGCCGCCTGCTTTTTCGCTTCGGCTTCGCTCAGGCCCTTATTGCGGAAATACTGGGTCTTTTGGTCGTAGAGGTTCTTCTGGTAGTCCACGCTGCGGTAGCCGCTCTGCATCCAGATGGTCACGCCGTCCTTTGCGGCGGCGGCCTGCATGGCGAGGAATGCATCGGCGGCTTCGGTCTGCAGGGTCTTGTTCACAGCGGTGGCCGAGCCGCACACCTTGGTGGTAAAGGTATGATCGTCCGGCATTTTGTTCGTGTGGTTCACCAGCACCATGCGGGGATCATCCAGAATGGCCTGCGCCTGCCGGGCGGTCAGCAGACTGCTTTCTGCCTCTGATGCTGCCGAGCGCTGGACGTGGAAGTTGCCGAGGCGGCAGGCACAGCGGAACGGCTGTGCAGCACGAACGAGGCCCCGCCCACGGCAATGCAGGCCACGACGGTAACGGTGAGCACGCGCCGCACGGCGGGCCGCAGATGGCGGCGGTGATGAGGATGGACAGACGGATTCATCTGGAATACCTTCTTTCCGGTGGATGTGCATAGAGTTTGCTTCCTATGGGAAAGATATGCCCGGAGGGGAAACAATATGAAAATGACAGCACAGGAATATGCGCGCCGGGTGCGGCGCATCGGGCCGCACTCGCCCTTGGGTCTGGACTGCCTGTGGGCTTTGGCGTGGGCGGCGGCATCTGCCTGCTGGGCGAAGTGCTGCGCCAGAGCTATCTTGCCATGGGCGTGGAAGCCGACCTTGCCGGCACCCTGACCAGCTGCAGCCTGATCGTGCTCTCAGCGGTGCTTACCACGCTGGGCTGGTACCAGAAGCTGGCCGCAAAGGCCGGGGCCGGGTCGCTGGTGCCCATCACAGGCTTTGCCAATGCGGTGGTCAGCGCGGCCATCGAGTTCAAGGCCGAGGGCCGGGTGCTGGGTACCGGGGCCAAGATGTTCACCATTGCCGGGCCGGTGATCGTGTACGGCACGCTGGCGGCGGTGGTGTACGGCGCGGTGCTGTGGGTGCTGGGCATGGCGAGTGTGCCTGTGCTGTCATAAACACGGGCAAGTGTGCCATAAGATTGCAGCATGATGTTATTATACAACATTTTATGGAACGTTTTTCATCTATTTTCCACGAAGGAGAAATTTTGCCTATGACGGTCCGGTGCGGGGATACCCTGCTGTTCCAGACACTGCCGGTGATCGCTGCGGGTGCAGCGGTGGGCGGCAAAAGAAGAGCGAGGAGCCCGCTGGCGGCAGAGTTCGACGAGCTGAGCGCAGACAACCGCTTTGGCCAGTCCAGCTGGGAAGCTGCGGAAAAATACCTGCAGCTGCGCGCCGCGCGGCTGTGCCTGCAAAAGGCGGCGCTTCCGCAGGAAAAGGTGCAGCTGGCCCTTGCCGGGGATCTGCAGGCCCAGTGCACAGCATCCAGCTATGCCATGCGGGAGCTGGGCGTGCCTTGCCGGGCGTGTTCGGGGCCTGCAGCACCATGCCGAGGGCCTTGCGCTGGGCGCTGCTCTGTGCGAGGGCGGTGCTGCGCGCAATCTGCTGGCCATGGCTTCCAGCCACTTCTGCGCAGCAGAGCGGCAGTTCCGCACGCCGCTGAGCTACGGCGCGGTGCGCACGCCCACGGCCCAGTGGACTGCCACCGCTGCCGGATGCTGCCTTTTGCAGCCGCAGGGCGAAGGCGTTGGCATTGCCGCTGCCACCTTTGGCCGTGTGCAGGATTATCAGGTAAAGGACATCAACAATATGGGGGCTGCCATGGCCCCGGCAGCGGCTTCCACCCTGCTGCACTATTTTAAGGATACCGGCACCGAACCGCAGGAGTTCGACTGCATCTATACCGGCGACCTTGGGCAGGTGGGCAGTCAGCTGCTGCGGGAGCTGCTGGCCGCAGAAGGCTTGCTGATCAAAAACCATGTGGACTGCGGGTGCATCCTGTTCGACGCAAACGAGCAGAGCGTAAAGAGCGGCGGCTCCGGCCCGGGCTGCTGCGCGGCGGTGCTGTGCGGGCACATCCTGCCGCGCCTGCGCCGGGGCAGCCAGAAGCGGGTGCTGTTCACAGCCACCGGGGCCCTGATGAGCCAGACCACCTTTTTGCAGAAGGAGACCATCCCGGCGGTGGCGCATCTGGTGGAGCTGCGTGCGCCGGAAAAGGAGAAGTAAGATGAACTATTTCTGGGCTTTCTGTGTGGGCGGGGCCATCTGCGTGGCGGGACAGCTGCTCATCGACCTGACCGGCCTGACCCCGGCCCGCATCCTGACCGGATATGTGGTGGCGGGCGTGGTGCTTTCGGCCATTGGGTGGTATGCCCCGCTGGCCGAGTTTGCCGGGTGCGGGGCCACGGTTCCCCTGCTGGGCTTCGGCCATCTGCTGGCAAAGGGCGTGCGCACCGCGCTGCAGGAAGAAGGTGCTGTGGGCATCCTCACCGGCGGGCTGACCGCCGCTGCGGCCGGTGTTACCACCAGCTTGTGTGCGGCGTGGTGTGCAGCTGGGTGGGCAAAAGTCACGACCAGAACTGAAGAAGAAATACACAAGAACATTGCTGCTTTGTCTGCCACCCTTCGCCCTGTTTTTCCACCGCACTGCGGTAAACTGTGCAAAACAGGAGGTGATGCGGATGAAGCACCGCTGGACGACCCTTTTGTGGGAGCTTTGGACTGCACAGGCCTTGTGCGCGGTGGCAGCCCTGCCGCCGGGCAGTGCGTTCCATACATGCCCGGCACTGGCGCTGCCGGGGCTGGCCCTTGCGGCGGCGGTGCCCACGGCATGGGCTGCGTGGGCGCTGCTGGCCGAGCCGCCCGACGGCCTGCCGCCGGAGCAGCTTCTGGAGCAGGCACCGGGGTTCGATTTTGCCACCCTGTGCGATTTTGAGCGGCCTGCTGCCGTGCCCTGAAAAGCGGGCAAACAAAAACCCCTGTGCCGGGAACCCGGTACAGAGGTTTTGTTCGTCAATCAGAAAGCGATCAAGCGTTCTTGTTAGCACGCTTTGCCATACGGCTGATCTTGCGGCTGGCGGTGTTCTTTTTGATGACACCCTTAGCGCGAGCCTTGTCGATCGCGGAAACAGCAGCCAGGACGGTTGCGTCCTTGTCAGCGGCATTCGCATCGATGGCAGCGTCTGCCTTCTTGACGACTGTTTTCAGGTTGGTCTTAATGGCCTTGTTGTGAGCCTGCTCTGCAGCAGCCTGCACGACGCGGTCCTTCTGAGATTTGATGTTAGGCATTCGTTCCACCTCCTTGGCTACCTATAACAGCGCACCCTATGATACCATATTTCGCGTACCAGCGCAAGCGTTTTTGATTTTTGTTTAGAAAAGTTTTATTTTTTCCATACTTTCTGCGTGCAGAGGGGGCATTTGGCCCCAAAACAGGCAGGAGGAGCAGAAAAATGCGTTTTACCGATATGGCAGACGAGATGTTTGGTGCAGCACAGGGGGCGCTGCCTGCCGGGGTAAGGCTTGCCACAGCAAAGCGCGGCGGGGTCACAATAACGCGGGTGGAGATCGCGCGCGAAGGGCTGGCGAAGCCCCGCGGACGGTATGTCACGCTGGAAATGCCCAGCGTCAGCGTGCTGGACGAGCGGGACGCTGCGGTGATCGAGACCTGTGCGGCAGAACTGCGCGCCCTGCTGCCGCCGGAAGGGCCGGTGCTGGTGCTGGGCATCGGGAACCGGCGGGTCACGGCGGATGCCCTCGGCCCGCGCACGGCGCAGAAGATTTTAGTCACCATGGGGCCGCAGCACACGCTGCCGGTAAAAGGCATCCGGCCGGTGGCCGCCATTGCGCCGGGGGTGTCGGCCTCCACCGGGCTGACTCTGCGCCAGCTGGCCGGGGCATGGTGGAAGCGGTGCGGCCGGCGGCCCTGATCTGCGTGGACAGCCTTTGCAGTGCCGAGGCGCGCGGCTGGGCCGCAGCGTGCAGTTCTCCGACACCGGGCTGTACCCGGCGCAGGCGGATCATGCAAAGCATCTGGACGCGGCAGCGCTGGGCGTGCCGGTGATCGCGGCGGGCATCCCCACCTTGATGGATTCGGACGAAGGAGCAGATCTTGTGGTCACGCCCCGGGCGCTGGACAGCGTGATCGCCCACGGCTCGGCTCTTCTGGCCGGTGCCATCAACCGGGCCTTGCAGCCAAGGCTCAGCGTGGCGCAGCTGTTCTGGCTGGCGGGGTAACACCGGTGGGCCGGAAGGGAGGTTATTTTATGCGCAGCAAAGCACTGCCGCCCGCCCGGGCGCAGGGGCATATCGTGCCGTTTCTGGAAGCGGCTGCTCTGTTTGCCGCACTGTGCATCTTTGCCCGCACGGCGGCACTGATGCTGGCTGCGGCCATTACTGCACCGCTGCCAATGGCCGAAACTCTTTTCTGGCTGGGGCGGCAGTCCGCACAGGAGCAGCCCGCATCATCTGTGCAGGTGGAAGCCGCACCGGACAGCACACCGGAAGCGGCGGCATCCTCTCTGCCGCAGGCCGTGCAGGCGCTGACCGGGAACATTGAGGACTACCTTGTGCCGCTGCTGGGCGAGGAAGCCCGCCCGGCGGATGCGGGTACTGTCATTGAAAAAAATTATCCGCAGGGCAGCGGCGAAAAGTACATTCCCTGCGGGGCGGGCAGCATCAAAAACAATACCCGGCAGACGGCGGCAGACATTGCGGCGGAGATCGAGAATCCGCTGCCCTTTGCCATTGAGCCGAACAGTCCCGACCCGCAGGTGCTGGTGATGCACACTCACGCCACCGAGGCTACCGCCTTTCGGCCGGGCTGTGGTTTGCCCCCGGCGATGGTGCCCGCAGCACCGACTGCAGCGTGAACATGTGCGCGGTGGGCCGTGTGGTGGCCGATACCCTCAATGCGGCAGGCATCAACACCCCTGCACGACGAGACCCTGAACGACTACCCCAGCTACACCGGCAGCTATGCCAACAGCCGGGCCGTGGTGCAGCAGTATCTGGCCCGATACCCCAGCATCAAGGTGGTGCTGGACGTCCACCGGGATGCCATCGAGACGGAAAGCGGCAGCCGCTATGCCCCGGTGTGCACGGTGGACGGGCGGCAGGCCGCACAGGTCATGATCATCTGCGGGTGCGACAACGGCACCACCGTTCAGCTGCCGGGCTGGCGGCAGAATCTGCGCTTTGCCGCTGCGTGGGAGCGCAGCATGGAAGGAATGTACCCCGGTTTTACCCGGCCGGTGCTGTTCAGCTACCGGTTCTACAATCAGGATCTGACCACCGGCAGCCTGCTCATTGAGATCGGCGGGCACGGCAATAACCTGAACGAGGCTCTTTATGCCGGGCAGCTGGCGGCAAAGGGCCTTGCTGCCGCCTTGCTGGGCGGTGCTTGACAAAAACGCCGCCAAAGTGCTATTTTTTAAAGGTCAAATGCAAAGATCGGGAAAAGTAGCGCGGGCCGTCCGGCCCAGAGAGTGCGGCACAGCTGAGAGCCGCGCCCGCACGCCGCGTGAACGAACACCCGGGAGCAGCAAACTGAACATGGCAGCTGCCATTAGTAGGTGCGCCGCAGGCCCTGCGTTACAGGGGCAGCGCTTTTATTGAGCGCGTGAGCGACCGGACACTTCCGGTAATTCAGGTGCACCGCGGACATTACAAGACAGCTTGTTCGCCCTGAACTTTCAGGGAGAACAAAGCTGTCTTTTTCATTTTATATCGAAAGGGAGAACAAACACTATGGAACGCACTGAGATCGTTTCGCTGTTCAAAAATACCCCCGCCGACGGCACCGAGATCACCGTCTGTGGCTGGGCAAAGAACATCCGCGACTCCAAGAACATCGGCTTCATCGCCCTGTCGGACGGCGGCTGCTTCAAGACCCTGCAGGTCGTGCTGGAAGCAGGCAAGCTGGCAAACTACGATGAGGTGATCCACACCGGTCTGTACAGCAGCCTGCGCGTCAAGGGCAAGCTGGTGCTCACCCCGCAGGCAAAGCAGCCCTTTGAGCTGAATGCCGACAGTGTGGAGATCCTGGGCGACTGCCCGGCGGACGAGTATCCGCTGCAGAAAAAGAAGATGAGCATGGAATATCTGCGCACCATGCCCACCCTGCGCCCCCGCACCAACACCTTCAACGCCGCTTTCCGCGTGCGCAGCGCCGCTGCCTACGCCATCCACAAGTTCTTCCAGGAGAACGGCTTCGTTTACTTCTCACTCTCCGCTGCTCACCTCTTCCGACTGTGAGGGCGCAGGCGAGATGTTCCGCGTGACCACCCTCGACCTTGAGAATGTGCCCAAGAACGAGGACGGCACTGTGGATTACACGCAGGACTTTTTCGAGAAGCCGGTCAACCTGACCGTTTCCGGCCAGCTGGAAGCCGAGGCCATGGCTATGGCATTCGGCAAGGTGTACACCTTCGGCCCCACCTTCCGTGCCGAGAAGAGCTTTACCACCCGTCACGCCGCCGAGTTCTGGATGATCGAGCCGGAGATGGCATTCTGCGATCTGTCCGGCTACATGGACACCGCCGAGGCCATGACCAAGTACGTCATCCGCTACGTGCTGGACAACTGCCCGGATGAAATGGCCTTCTTCAACCAGTTCATCGACAAGGGCCTCATCGAGCGTCTGGAGCTGGTGGCAAACTGCGAGTTTGGCCGCATCAGCTACACCGAGGCCATCGAGATCCTGAAGAAGAACAACAAGAAGTTCCAGTTCCCTGTGGAGTGGGGCGTGGACATCCAGACCGAGCACGAGCGCTACCTGACCGAGGTGGTGTTCAAGAAGCCTGTGTTCGTCACCGACTACCCGAAGGAGATCAAGAGCTTCTACATGAAGCAGAACCCGGACGGCAAGACCGTGGCAGCCGCAGATATGCTGTGCCCGGCATCGGCGAGCTGATCGGCGGCAGCAGCGTGAAGAGAACTACGACAAGCTGGTGGCCCGCATGGACGAGCTTGGCATGGACAAGACCAACTACGACTGGTACCTGAACCTGCGCAAGTTCGGCGGCGTGGAGCACGCCGGCTACGGCTTGGGCTTCGAGCGCATGATCATGTACCTCACGGGCATCCAGAACATCCGTGACGTGCTGCCCTTCCCCCGCACTGCATACGGCTTCTGATAAGCGCGCATACTTTTACCGGGCTGCTGCACCTTGCGGCGGCCCGTTTTTGATAAGGAGCACAAAACAAGTGGAAAACATTTCCTCTGCCCTGCTGGACTGGTTCTACAAAAACCAGCGCAGCCTGCCCTTCCGCACCGACCCCAGCCCCTACCATGTGTGGCTCAGCGAGATCATGCTGCAGCAGACCCGGGTCTCGGCGGCACTGCCCTACTACGAACGCTTTCTCGCCGCCCTGCCGGACATTCCGGCCCTTGCCGCCTGCGAAGAGGAAAAGCTGCACAAACTCTGGGAGGGTCTTGGCTACTACAGCCGGGTGCGCAACCTGCAAAAGGCTGCACGCATCGTCTGCGAGCAGTACGGCGGACAGCTGCCCGCCGACTATGATGCCCTGCGGGCCCTGCCCGGCATCGGGGATTACACGGCGGGAGCCGTTGCGTCCATCAGCTTCGGCATCCCGGTGCCCGCCGTGGACGGCAATGTGCTGCGGGTGTTCTCCCGTTTGTACAATGACCCTGCTGCCGTCACGGAACCGGCAGTGAAAAAAGCGTTCACCGCCCGCGTGATGGAGCACCAGCCGCCGGATGCGCCCGGCGACTACAATCAGGCCCTTATGGAGCTGGGAGCGCTGGTCTGCGTGCCGAACGGTGCGCCCCTGTGCGAAAAATGCCCGCTTGCCCACCTGTGCGCCGCCCGTGCTGCGGGCACTGCATTGGAGCTGCCCCGCAAAGCAGCGCCCAAGCCCCGCAGACTGCAGCCTGTGACGCTGGCCCTGCTGGAAAGCCCGGCAGGCTTCCTTTTGCAGCAGCGGCCCCAAAAGGGCCTGCTTGCCGGGCTGTGGCAGCCGGTACTGTGGAGGGTGAAGCCCTTGCAGCCGGAGAGGTCCTTGCCCGCCTGCAGGCCATGGGGGTGAATACCGGCACCGCCGCGCCGGAAGCGCTGCCCGCTGCAAAGCACATCTTCAGCCACATCGAGTGGCATATGAACGGCATCCTGCAGCATGTGCCCGCCCAAGATGCCCCGGCAGGCTGCGTGTGGGCAAGCCGGGAAGCCCTGCAGGCCGAGTATACGCTGCCCGGCGCATTCAAGGCATACAGGAAGCTTATAGTATGAAATTTTGGCCTTTTTGACCTGAATGGTTGTAATTTTTGACAGGAACGGGTATAATAAAAGCCAACAAGCACTGGAATGAAAGCTGAAACATCGTTTCAACGAAAAAAGGAGTGTATTGAACCTATGAAGAAATCTTGTCTGGTCGCTGTGATCACTGTTCTGGCCGCTGTTGCCGGTGCCCTTGCTGCTGTTGCTGTTTACCTGCACCGCCGTGAGAAGGAGCTGGACGAGTACGAGCGTCTGCTGTTCGGCGAGGACGATGCTGCAACGGTAGAGCCGGAGGCTGCTGCCGAAGAGGCTGCCCCTGCAGAGGATGCTGCAGAATAAAAAACACGAACCGTAAACCTTCGGGCGCACCGGCAGTCTGCAAAAGGCTGTGCCGGTGCGCCCTTTTTGCTACATAGAAGGAGTGTATCATGAAGCGTTTTCTGCTCTGGCTCGTGGGTGTGGTGCTGGGCGTAGGCATCTTTCTGGGCGCGGTGATGGGCGTGAGCTATGCCTTTACCACCGAGGGCGGCTGCCCGGACAGCACCGCGCAGTTTGGCACCGAAGCGCTGGAACCCAACGGCTGGTGCTGGCAGGTGCCGCTCATCGGCGGAAAGCTCGATAAGGTGTTTGCCAGCCCCGCCACCCTCACGGTGCAGAAGCTGGGCACGCTGTACACGGCCCACCCGGCCATCACCCTGCCGGACTGGGCCAGCTACACCACCCTCACCATCCAGAACGCCTATGGCAGCATTGTATTTGTGGGCAGTGTAAGCGATTATCAAAGCTTTTTGTTCCCGACCAACGGCGAATATAAGGCAGAGCTATCGGTCTGGCGGGTGCCGGAGGGCGGCATGGCCACCCAATTTGAGGGCGGCAGCACCGGCTCAGTGCGCAAAAATCTGGGGCTGGAAAAGCCCGCAAAGCCCACCGGCTGGTATCGTTATGCCTTCCGGTTCACCCTGCAGGCCAGCGCGGAGGTGGAGCTTTCCGCCGAGCGGGCGGAGCAGGGCGGCATTGTGGGCTTGCGCATCTCCGGCATGACCGGCGATGCAGCACCCACTGTGGAGACCGACCTTGGCAATGTGCAGTGCGTGCGTGCAGCCGATGGCTGGCGGGCCTACATCCCCGGCGGCATACAACGCTTCCTCCGGCGGGCATGAGGTGAACATTACCGTGAACGGCGAGACCATCACCCGCAGCATCATCGTGCTGCCCAAGGATTTTGGCACGGTGGACGTGGAGCCGGAACCGGATGCATCGGATGCGGCAAACACCCAGTTCCGCAATGCAGTCTGGGGCCTGTACGAAGCGCCCGCGCGGGAAAAAATGTGGCAGGGCGGCTTTGTGAACCCGGTGGAAAGCTACACCACCCTTGTGGATTACGGTCAGGTCAGGGTGGTGAACGGCAGGCAGAGCAGCCGTTCCAACTCCACAAAGCTCTACACCATTCCCGGCGAGCCCTGCCGCGCCCCGGCAAACGGCGTGGTGGTGCTGGCCGCAGAGCTGGCCCTTACCGGCAACACGGTGGTCATCGACCATGGCTGCGGGATGCGCAGCTACCTGTACGGGCTGCAGACTCTTTCCGTCTCTGCCGGGCAGAGCGTGGAAAAGGGGCAGGCTGTAGGCGTGCTGGGCGAGGAGCTGACCATGGACTTCAAGCTTGGCAGCAAGAGCGTGAACCCGTGGATGCTGTTCCAGACCAGCGGCGGATTGTTCTGGAAGGAGAACAGCTGACGATTTTAAATGGCCTCCGCTTTGCTCTGGCAATGTTTATAGGAACTATTCTTTTATCTGGGGTTCTGAAAAGCCTGCGGGCTTTTCAGAACCCCCCTTTTCACGCAAAAGGTCGAAACCGGCAGATGATGCTGTTTTTCTTTACGCCCCTTTCTGTGAAAATGCAATGCCGGACAGCCCGCAGGCTGTCCGGCATTGCTCTTATAAAAATAAAAAATTCCGCTGTTTATGGCCAGAGCGAAGCGGAGGCCATTCAAATGGTCAAACCATCAGGAAATGGCATCCACGTCCCACTTCATGCGGACGGCATCGGCACCGTCCAGTTTGATGTTCAGCGCACCGGCGTTGTCCATCACCTGCTGCGGAGTGCGGGCACCGCACAGCACATGCAGGCCGGGGATCATGCGGGCGGTCAGGGCGATCACCAGCTGTGCCAGAGAGCAGTCGTATTTCTCGGTAAGGTCGCCCCATTTTGCCAGCATATCCAGCGCCTGAGAGCGGCGCTCCGGCTGGAAGCTGGGGTTCGAGTTGCGGGTGCTGCCCTCGGGATAGGTGGTTTCCATAGTCACCTTGCCGGTCAGCAGGCCCTGCTCCAGCGGAGAGTATGCCTGCACAGATACGCCCAGCTCCTTGCAGGTAGGCAGCAGCTGCTTTTCCACACGGCGGGTGAGCAGGCTGTACTTTTCCTGAATGACATCCAGCTGACCGTACTTGCAGTAGCCGCGGATGATGTCCGCAGTGACGTTGGATGCACCGATGGCACGGATCTTGCCCTGCTCCTTCAGCTTCATCATGCTTCCACCGTCTCTTCCAGCGGGTAGATGCCGAAATCGGGGGTCTGCCAGTGGGTGTACAGCACATCCAGATGATCGGTGTGCAGGCGGCGCAGGCTGTCCTCCACATCCTCGATGATGCTCTGGGCAGACAGGTCGCGGTAAACGGTGGTGCCGTCCACGACCTTGTGCAGCACCGGTGTTTCATGCCGCCACTCCAGACCGCACTTGGTGGAAAGCACCACCTTGTCGCGGTCGATGTGCTTCATGGCCTCGCCCACCACGGTCTCGCTGTGGTACAGGCCGTAGATGGGGGCGGTGTCGATCCACTGGATGCCCTGCTCCACAGCAGTCTGGATGGCCTTGACTGAAAGGCTGTCGTCGTTATCGCCCCACCATGCACCGCCGCCGATGGCCCAGGTGCCCATGCCGAGAAATGGCACCTGAATGCCGCTTTTGCCAATATTGATATTCTGCATATACTTTACCCTCCATGCCAGCAGTGTTCCCCGCAATGGGAGCAGCTCATTCCATAACTGGCATTCTTTGTTGTATTTTTTGTGCTTTATGAAAAAAGAGCCGCAGCTGCAGGATATTCCCGCACCGCAGCTCTCTTTCAACTCAGATATTGCCGAACTCGCTCAGTTTCAGCGTTTCGTTGTGGGTCTCAGCCCAGCGCACCGCCCAGTCGGAGGTGAACAGTAGCAGGCGGTTGCCCTTCATATCCTCCACAGCCTTGGTGTCGCTGGTCAGGTCCAGATCCCGCAGGTTGTAGGTGTCGGGGTCGTTCTGCACCCAGCGCAGCTGTTCAAAGGGCAGCTGCTGCATCCGGATCTCCACGTTGTACTCGGTGTTCAGGCGGTACTCCAGCACTTCCAGCTGCAGCACGCCGACCACGCCGACTACCACTTCTTCCATGCCGCCGCCCACTTCGCGGAAGATCTGGATGGCACCCTCCTGCGCGATCTGCTCCATGCCCTTCACGAACTGCTTGCGCTTCATGGTGTCCTTCTGCTCAATGCGGGCAAAGTGCTCCGGCGAGAAGGTGGGGATGCCTGCGAACTGGACCTTCTTTTTGCCGGTGCACAAGGTGTCGCCGATGGAGAAGATGCCCGGGTCGAACAGGCCGATGATATCGCCGGCGTAGGCCTCGTCCACGATGGCGCGGTCCTGCGCCATCAGCTGGGTGCCGGTGGCCAGCTTGATGTTCTTGCCCTCCTGCACATGGAAGGCCTCCATGCCGCGCTCGAACTTGCCGGAGCAGATGCGCATAAAGGCGATGCGGTCGCGGTGGGCCTTGTTCATGTTGGCCTGAATTTTAAAGATGAAGGCAGAGAACTCGTCGCGGCAGGGGTCCACGGTCTCGCCGGTCAGGCTGTCCACGCGGGCCAGCGGGGTGGGGGTGAGCCGCAGGAAGTTCTCCAGAAAGGGCTCCACGCCGAAGTTGGTCAGAGCGGAACCAAAGAACACGGGACTCAGCTCGCCGCGCAGCACTTTGTCGAGGTCAAATTCCTCGGCAGCGCCGTCCAACAGCTCGATCTCATCCACCAGCTGCTGGTGCAGATACGGGGTGAGCAGCTCGTCCAGTGCGGGATCGCCCAGCTCGGCCTCGGTCTCATCCACCTTCTTCACGCCGTTGGCGCGGCCGTCGCTGGAAAATGCCAGCACCTTGCGGGTGTTGCGGTCGAACACGCCCTTGAACTCCTTGCCGCAGCCGATGGGCCAGTTCATCGGGTAGGTCTTGATGCCCAAAATCTCCTCAATGTTCTCCATCAGCTCAAAGGGGTCGCGGGCTTCGCGGTCCATCTTGTTGATGAAGGTGAAGATGGGGATGTGGCGCAGGGTGCACACGTTTGAACAGCTTGATGGTCTGGGCCTCAACGCCCTTTGCGGCATCGATGACCATGACGGCAGAGTCTGCCGCCATCAGGGTGCGGTAGGTGTCCTCCGAGAAGTCCTGATGGCCCGGGGTGTCCAGAATGTTCACGCACTTGCCCGCGTAGTTGAACTGCAGGACAGAAGAGGTGACGGAAATACCGCGCTGCTTCTCAATGTCCATCCAGTCGGACACGGCGTGCTTTGCGCTCTGCTTGCCCTTGACGGAGCCTGCCTGATTGATGGCTCCGCCGTACAGCAGCAGCTTTTCGGTCAGAGTGGTCTTACCGGCGTCGGGATGGCTGATGATCGCAACGTCCGGCGGCGCTCGATTTCTTCACGATTTGTCATAAACTAGTATTTCTCCTGAAATGGATGGAACTCCTTCAGTCACGGCTGATGCCGTGACAGCTCCCTCAATGAGGGAGCCTCTGGCGAAAAGGAAAAGCTTCTCGCCCTGCCAAAGCCTCCCTCTCAGAGGGAGGTGGCATCGCGCACGATGAGAGAGGAGAGTATTATTTTTACACATACGTACCCTATTTTTATCCGAAAAACGCTCCATAATGCAAGTGTTTTCGTTATTTTTTCAGGATGATGCAGGGCAGAGGGGGCGGCTTCGGCCCAGTTGGCAAAATCACACACCAGAACGGTAAAACTTTTGAGCGGAAGTGCCCGGAGATATTCCAGCACCGTCTGCTTTTCATCCGTGCCGATGACCTGCCCGCTGTAGAGGATGGCGCTCACCACGCCGCCGGGGCGCACGGCTTCCAAGCCGCCTGCAGGCGGGGATGCTGCTCTGCGCGGTGGAGAACACTGCGTGGTCGGCCCCGGGCAGCCAGCCAAAGTTGAACATCACCGCATCTGCCGTGCCGGGCTGCACAACCTGTAAAAGGTCTGCGTGGCTTTGGCAGTGCAGCTCATACCG
>ENA-OQAX01000032-OQAX01000032.1-human-gut-metagenome-genome-assembly--contig:-NODE-32-length-26859-cov-2.430570_pt1 | contig 26859 bp, 38 predicted proteins | sample MGYA00242741_ERZ504539 | MGnify/ENA primary metagenome ERZ504539 (study PRJEB26092, sample SAMD00036277) | human gut metagenome | host: Homo sapiens | study: EMG produced TPA metagenomics assembly of... | reverse complement strand
CCTGCAGGGAGGTGCGGCCTGCATTGTTCTCGGAACGCTATGTGGACCGTATGATCTCTTACCATGCAGGAATTTTCCGTTCCCTGATCGCAGGCGGCGAAATTCGGGATGAGGACCCGGATACATTGGCATGGATGTACGTTTCCCCGGTCATCACCCTGCTCAGTGTCTGCGACCGCCAGCCGGAACGAGAAGCCGAAAGCCTTGAAAAGTTGGACGCCCATGTAAAGCTGTTCTTCCGTACCTTTAACATTGAACGAGGTGAAAAATGAAATCATCCGATGAATCAATACGAAGGGTGGTGTGAAATAATGGCTTCCAGCAAAGAATATCTTCATTTTATTTTGGAACAGCTATCAGATTTGGATGATATCTCGTATCGGTCTATGATGGGAGAATATATCCTTTATTATCGCGGTAAAACGTCGGCGGAGTCTATGACGACAGATTGCTTGTGAAGAAAACAAAATCTGCTTTGGAATGTATGCCTGCGGCGGCATCATGGAGCCGGTGGCGTCTGGGTACGCAAGGGCGGCGAGTGGGCCATCATCCACCGCTGCAAACGCTGCGGAAAGCTCAGCTCCAACCGGGTGGCGGCAGACGACAATCCCATGAAGCTCATGAGCATTGCCATGAGCCCCTGTGCTCTCCGCCGTTCCCGCTGGACTATCTTGAGGAAATGACCGCTTGATGGGCGGCGATGGACGGATGCGGTAGGCCGCAGCCAAAACAAAAAGGTCGCTGTGTCGGAGAAGGCATAAGGATATAGGGGGGACGCTTCGATGGAGTATATCCGAATCACAAAAGAAAACATCGACAAGGAACACATCTGTTGTGCCATGTCCGGCAAACAGAGCTTTGCCAAGAAGGAATGGCTTAAGCAGCGATTTGAGGAGGGGCTTGTTTTTTACCGCAGTGCGGGAGCGCGGCAAGTGCTTTATCGAGTACATCCCGGCAGAAAAACGCATGGGTGCCCATTGAAGCGGCAGGCTGGCTTTATATCAACTGTCTGTGGGTCTCCGGCTCCTTGAAAGGGCACGGCTATTCCAGCGAGCTGCTGGAAGAATGCCTTCGGGATGCCAAGGCGCAGGGCAAAAACGGCGTTTGTATTCTGTGTGCAGAGGGGCGCAAACGAGAATTCCTTGCTGACCCAAAGTTTTTGAACCATAAGGGCTTTAAGGTTTCGGACATCTCCGATTGCGGCATCAACCTCATGTATCTGCCCCTTGCAGAGAATGCCCGGCCGCCAAAATTCAAGGACTGTGCCAAGCATCCCAAGGTGGAGGAAAACGGCTTTGTCCTCTACTATACTGACCAGTGTCCCTACACCTATTATTGGGTGCCAAAGGTGCAGGAGGCTGCAAGGGAACACGGGATTCCGTTCAAAGCCATCCACATCACCGAGAAAGAGACGGCACAGAATGTGCCCGCACCCGTCACAACATACGCGTTTGTTCCGGGATGGGAAGTTTGTGACCCAGAGCATCCAGTCGGACAAGAAATTTTTGAAATTGGCGGCAGAATAATTCAATCAAGCAAAACGCCAGACGCTCAGACGCAGTGCAGCCCATAGAATTGGGGTGCGCTGCGTTTTTTTATTTTGGAAGATAAAGAATAGGAGACCCTGCAATGAAAAAAATAAGGACGGCTTCGCTTTTCCTGCTTATGGTTCTGGGAACCGGGCTGGTGCTGATGGCTCCAAGGTGAAGGAAAAGCGGTTCCGTTATAGCTGCCATTATAATGTACGGCATCCGAGTCAATGCGATGGACAGTCCGGCTATGGTGTAACAAAACTGGACGCAATCGTAGAGAGTATCGTATGCACCAAGTTTTCGGAGATTTTAGAGTGTTCCAAAAGCAAGCTGCTTCAGGATATGCTTCGCAAGGACATGGAAGTAGCGCAGAAAGAAGTATCACGTGCAAAGAGTGAACTCGACCTCAAGGAGAATGCATGCACTTTTTTATATTTGGCATCAAGTTTATAGATTGACAAGAGTACGCATACACGATAAACTTTATATAGTATCATGTGGATTAAAAGGAGACTCAACCATGAGTGTCAAGTATACTACCCCTGCCCAGCACAAGCGCAACCTCCGCAATGTGTATGGAACCTTTGCCATTGAGGGCATGACCATCAGCAAAGATACACGCAGCAACCTTGACCGTATTGGCAGCGGTCAGGCCAGCTATCAGCAGGTCGTGAATGAACTGCGCGCAAAGTACGCGAAGAAGGGCTGATTATGTTCTCAAAGTATGATGTCTACACCACCGTGCAGTCCATGTACTGCTACCCGGATACGGATGTTCTGATCAACAAGTTGAACATTCATGATAAAGCCGAACTCAAACAGGCCGAAGAAGAATTTACGGCTGTAAAACAGATGGCTCTGTTACAGGAGCCAATCTAAGGGAACGTTTTACCAAAACTCACCTTATTTCGGATTCACCGCTTCCTTTTTGAAGATGTGTACCCGTTTGCAGGCACATCCGCAAGGAGCAAATCAGCAAGGGCGACACGATGTTCTACCCGCCAGACCTGATTGACCGAGAATTAGAAGCGGGTGTTCAAAACCATTCACTCCAAGAAGCTGCTTGCCGAACAGGATAAAGAAAAGCAGATTCAAAATCTGTCGCAGACGATGGCCGAACTGAACATCATCCATCCATTCCGTGAGGGAAATGGCCGTAGCACCCGTGAATTGATTCGCTGCATGGCGTTGGAATATGGTCTGCATATTAACTGGGGCAACACTGACCGGGAAACTTTGATCAACGCCGCAATCGCCGCCGTAGATGATGATATGGCGTTCTGTGATGTTCTAAGACAGTGCGTTGAAACGGAAAACTAGCGAAAACGCCCTGCCGAGATACGGCAGGACGTTTTGTTTTTTATGGACCTAGAGGGATTCGAACCCTTGACCTCTCGGATGCGAACCGAACGCTCTCCCAACTGAGCTATAGGCCCATGTGATGACCCTGTAAGTGTAACTCTGTTCGGGAAATTTGTCAAGTATTTTGGGCAGGGCCAAAAAGCATCGCTCAGCGGTTGCCTAGCTGCCAGAAAGCAACAGCGCTGGCAGCGGCAACGTTCAGGGAATCCACGCCGTGGGACATAGGGATTTTTACGGTGTAGTCACAGGCGGCAATGGTGCTGTGGGCAAGGCCGTCACCCTCTGTGCCCAGCACGATGGCGAGCTTCGGCTCGGCGGAAAGAGCGCTGTCGTCAATGCTTACGGAGCGGTCGCTCAGAGCCATGGCAGCAGTCTTGAAGCCAAGACTGTGCAGCTGAGCAATGCCGTTTTCCGGCCAGTCGGCAGGGCAGGTGCCGATCTGCGCCCAGGGCACCTGAAACACGGTGCCCATGCTCACACGCACGGCACGGCGGCACAGCGGGTCGCAGCAGGAAGGAGTAACGAGCACGGCATCCATGTTCAGTGCAGCGGCGCTGCGGAAGATCGCTCCCACATTGGTGGAGTCCACAATGCCCTCCAGAACGGCCACCCGGCGGGCATTGCGGGCAGACCTCTTCCACGCTGCGCGGCAGCGGGCGGCGGAAGGCGCACAGCACGCCGCGGGTCAGCTCGAAGCCGGTCAGGCTGGCAAGGGTCTCGCGGTCGGCTGTGTACACCGGGGCATCCCCGCAACGGGTCAGGATATCGGCAGCCGGGCCGGTGATCTGTTTACGCTCCATGAGCAGGGAGAGCGGTGTGTATCCGGCATCCAGCGCGCGGGCGATCACCTTGGGGCTTTCGGCAATAAAGATGCCTTTTTCCGGTTCCAGACGATTGCGCAGCTGCGCCTGCGTCAGGCGGGCATAGACATCCAGCTCCGGTGCGGAAAGGTCTGTGATCTCGACAATATTCGGCATAAGGAAGTTCTCCTTTGGAAAAGCTTTTTTCTTATTCTAACACAACCTGTGAGGGAATGCAAAGTGCGGGCCGGGCACGGGCCGTATTTTCGGCGCTGGCAGAGCGCCGGGATACACATGCCGGATATGTAAAACTGATATGGACCAAGCTGTAAAAATATATTATAATAGGGTACGAAAAGAGGGGAAAAGGTAATATGAAAACAAAACATCATGGGCAGATGTCAGAGTCCTTCCTGACGGCGGTGTTCCTTTCGCTTTCGGGTGGGCTGCAGGATGCCTATACGTATCTGTTCCGCGGTAAGGTGTTTGCAAATGCACAGACCGGCAACATCGTGCTGCTGAGTTCCAACATCATGGATGGTCAGTGGGATCGGGTGCTGCACTATCTGGTTCCTCTGTGTGCTTTTGCGCTGGGCGTACTGGTGGCAGAAAAGATGCGGGAGCGCTTCTGCGACATGCAGCGGCTTCACTGGCGGCAGCTGGTGGTGCTGGGCGAAGTGCTTCTGCTGTTCATTGTAGGTCTTTTACCGCAGGAGCAGAATCTGCTGGCAAACGCCATCGTTTCCTTCTCCTGCGCAATGCAGGTGCAGGCGTTCCGCAAGGTGAACGGCTATGCATTTGCCAGCACCATGTGCATTGGTGACCTGCGCAGCGGTGTGGAAGCATTCTGCATCTGGAGCAAGACCCATGAACCGAAAGTTAAGGACCGGATGATGCGTTATTTTGGCATCATTCTGTTGTTCGCGGTGGGTGCCGGTATTGGAAGCATGGGCGCAGCGCGGCTGGCAGGAAAGACCATCTGGATCTCCTGCGGGCTGCTGCTGGTAAGCTTTGCGCTCATGTTCATTCGGGAAGAAATCGAAGAAAACCCTGCGATCGAAAAGGATCTGGCTGAGATCCGGCAGGAGACACGGGAAATCGACCGGACTCTCAAGCAGGAACTGAAGGAAGAGCGCGAGGAACTGCATGAGGGATTACACGAGAAATTGAGATAAATCACCGGACATCAAAAAAGGAGCCGCTGCGTGATGCAGCGACTCCTTTTGCTTGTCGAGAAAGGAAATTACTCAGAACGCAGGGCGGTGACGGGGTTGCACTTGGCTGCGCTGCGGGCGGGAATCAGACCGCCAAGGATCGTGAGCAGGTAGCCAGAACGATCAGGACCAGTGCAGCCTTGGGCGGCAGCACAGCGGTGACGCTGGTGGTTCCTGCAATGGAGTGGATGAGCATGTTGCCGGGGATCAGCAGCAGCAGGCACAGGCCCACGCCGATCACGCCGGAGCACATTCCGATAATGAAGGTTTCGGCATTGAACACCTCGGAGACATTGTGCTTGGATGCACCGATGGCACGCAGAATACCGATTTCCTTGCGGCGTTCCAGCACGCTGATATAGGTGATGACACCGATCATGATGGAAGAAACCGCCAGCGAGATGGCAACAAAGGCCACCAGCACATTGCTGACCATATCCACGATCTTGGTCACGGCGCTCATCAGGGTGCGACCGTATCCGAGAATATGATCACCTTGTCCTCTTCGCCCTGCGCACGCATGGCGGCGTTGTAGGCGTTCAGGCTGTCCACGATACGGTTCTTGGCCTCAAAGCTCTTGGGGTAGATCCAGATGCTGCCGGGCTTGGCATAATCCGAATAGCCCAGTGCACCAAGAACACTGCTGTAGGAGGTGGTGCTGGACTGCAGGTTCATCTTGACCAGATCCACAAGGTCGTCGGTGCTCATGTTCACCTGCACGGCACTCTGGAACACAGTGGGGTCGATCTTCAGGGCATCTTCCACCTGACTGCTGAGCTGAGCGATGTTGTTCTGGATGGCGGACTGGATCTGCTGGCTGAATTGAGTGGTCAGATGGGTCATCAGCTGCTGCATCACGGTGCTCATCTGGGTCTGAATGGCAGCGGTGAGTTTGGTCTGCAGAGCTTCGCCCAGCTTCTGGCTCAGCTGTTCCGAGTAGCTTTGCAGATAGCTCGTCATGATGCCCTGCAGGTTCTGCTGCAGCGAAGCGGTGAACTGCTCCTGCAGGCCGGTGGTGTCCAGCAGGTCGCCCATGGATTCGGACAGAAGCTGTTTGAACTGGTCGCTCTCCATATAGGAAGAGAAACCGATCTTATCCAGATTCAAGATGCCGTTGCCGATGATATAGCGCTTATAGCCATTCATGATCTTCTTCATCAGGCTCTGCAGCGCATCCTCCGAGACGGACAGGTCCATATCGGCAAACAGCTGGCTCAGATCCAGCGCGTCCATGTCCGGCAGCTCCACATCGCTCATGTCGATGTCGCTCAGGTCCAGATCGCTCAGATCCAGCTGGAATGCGGACGGATCAAGGATGGAGGAAAAGTCAAAGCTGCCATCCTGCAGATCAAATGCACCGCTCAGGTCGAACTGCAGCTTGCTTGCATCGAACTGGAAGGCATCCTTCAGCATATCGGTATCCACCGAGAACAGGGAAGAAATGTCAAGATCGGTTTCGCGCTGGTCGGCATCAAAGCGCTCGCCGGTCAGCACGTTCACTTCCGGGTCGGCAAGCTGCTGCTTTACCACTTCACTTTCGGCTGCATGGTCGATGGCGTAGTAGGTGAGTGCATGGGTATAGCAACGCCTATGGGCAGAATGGTGGAGCTGGCATCTGCGCGGGGCTGCACCACGCCCACGATGGTCAGATCCGGACTGTTTTCCACAAGCTGCTCCACATACGCTTCATCGTCGGAGCGGTTGCGCCAGATTTGGCGTTCTTCGTCATAAACGTAATAGTCCGAGCTGGTAACGATCTTATATTTCAGGCCCACAAAGGTATCGTAGGGGTAGTGCCGTAGCCGGTGGGAGCCTGTGTGTTCTTGTTTTTGCGTACTCCTGCAGAAAACGCATCATCACGCTGTCGTCCTCAATGCCCAGAATATAAAGAGCGTAATCGCTGATGCTGCATCCGAATTCAGCACAAGAACGGCCTCGTTGTAGCTTTCCGGCCAGCGGCCTGCCTTGACATCGTACTGATCTTCGTACAGCGAAGGCTCTTCGGCCATCTCGGTAAACACGCTCTGATTGGTCATGGAAGAGACGATGCCGGCGGCAGAGGTGGTGTTGTTCAGCGCAGAAAGGCTGCTGTCCGGGAAGATCTGGCGCACGGTGCCGTCCTTGTTCTGGCGGTAGATCAGCGGTGCGATGCCGTAGGAATACTCGATGGAAGCAGCATCCTCCGAGATGGTGCATTCGTCGCTGTCCAGATATTTTTTCAGGGAGGCAAGGTCATTGACGGAGGAATTATCCTCGGTCAGCTGGCTCAGCAGTTCACGCACTGTGATCATGCCCTCCGGGGTGGAAGAAGCGCTGGTGGCGCCCACATTGGTGTTGTTGGCAACGGCGCTGGTGTAGCTTCCTGGGTCCAGCAGGGCGGCAAGGTCTACGCCGGTGGTCGAGATCTGCAGCGGATATTCCGAAAGGGTGGAGCGTTCCATCTCCTGGATATAATTGCTCACACCGGCCGAGAGCGAAAGGATGAGCGCAATGCCGATGATGCCGATGGAACCCGCAAATGCGGTGAGCAGGGTGCGGGTCTTTTTTGGTGAGCAGGTTGTTGAAGCTCAGCGCGAGAGCGGTGAGCGGCGACATGGAAGAACGGCCCAGATTTTTGTGCACCGGCGGCACCTGAGCGGAATCATCCGGCGCAAACGGTGCGGTGTCCGATTGGATCACGCCGTCCCGCAGGCGGACGATGCGGGTAGCATACTGCTCTGCAAGCTCCGGGTTATGGGTGACCATGACCACAAGGCGGTCTTTGGCCACCTCCTTCAGCAGCTCCATCACCTGAATGCTGGTGTCGCTGTCCAGTGCGCCGGTCGGCTCGTCGGCCAGCAGGATGTCGGGGTTGTTGACCAGTGCGCGGGCAATGGCCACACGCTGCATCTGGCCGCCGGACATTTCGCTGGGGTGCTTGTGCAGCTGGTCGCCCAGACCTACCTGCTCCAGCGCCTTGGTGGCCCGGTTGCGGCGCTCGGCACCGGAAATGCCGGAGATGGTCAGCGCCAGCTCCACATTGGAAAGCACTGTCTGGTGCGGGATGAGGTTATAGCTCTGGAACACAAAGCCAATGGTGTGGTTGCGGTAAGAGTCCCAGTCGCGGTCGGTATATTTCTTGGTGGAGATGCCGTTGATGATCAAATCACCGCTGTCGTAGCGGTCCAGACCGCCAATGACGTTCAGCAGGGTGGTCTTACCGGAACCGCTGGGGCCGAGAATGGCGACGAATTCGTTGTCCCGCAGGTTCAGGCTGACATCATCCAGTGCTTTCTGCACCAGATCGCCGGTTTTGTATTCTTTCTTGATGTGGTTGAGTTGGAGCATGTGTGAGCCTTTCCGGCGCATCCTCGCAGGAACGCTGCCGCTGTACATTATAATAAACTGCCCGGATACAGGACCCGCAGCAAGGCGTTATACACTTCTATTTTACCGAAATAATATGAAAAAACTGTGTATATTTCAACGTAAATTTTGACCGGACCGGTATTTTTGGCTTTTGAGGCAGAAAAACAGGAAAATAAAAGGAAAAATTGACGTGGAGGTTGAATTTGCGTCGCCGTCGTGCTATTTTAATAGCGGAAGATCCTGATAAAACAGAAAAGCATCGCGAAAGCAGAATTACACTGCCAATACGACGCAAAAAATCTGCAATGAACCGTAAGCACAAAATAAAAATGCGTCGCAGAACAGAAAAACACGACAAAAAACGCAACGAATGTGATTTTGACATTTTTAGACGCTTTTTCAGGATTGAACCAGCCCTCTCTGCTCTTTAAAATAAGATAAGAAAAACAAGGAATGCCTTGAAAACGTCGCAGGACCTTGTAGCAAGGGAGGAAAAATTATGGAACGTACATTTTCACCTATGATCCGTCAGTTTTCGGCAATCGACGGGTTGCAGAAAGCATATACGCTGGTATACTCAATGGATACAGGCAACGAAAACGGTTGCTGCCTGACGCTTTGCCGTACCGGGAACCGGCAGTACATGCAAAGCTGCTACATTGCAGCTGCACCAGAGTTCTGCTACCGGATCCTGCGCTATCTGTGTGAGAATGGCGTCCAGCCGGAGATCTGGCAGGATGTGGTAGAAGAACTGACCGATACAGAACAGCTCAGGCAGAAAGGCGGCGCGTTGCGTGGAGAGTGAGCACACAGCAAAAACGCTGCAGATCGCCCTTGGAAGCTACGACCGCAAGGAGCTGCGGGTGGAAAAGAACTACCTGCAGGAGCAAAGCCCTGCGTTGGAGTGCACCTGCTTCCAGAACGGCGGCCGTCTGCTGGAACAGCTGCGTCAGGGCCGTCAGTTTGATGTTGTGATCCTCTGCAGCCAGCTGGAAGATATGAGCGGGCTGGAGTTTTTAATGAATATCCGCAGCATGGATCCCAAACCGAATGTTGTTCTGTTTGATGAGGGCAGGCGGCAGAATACGAGTGCCATTTGTCTGGAATCGGGCGATGGATTCTGCTATGTGGCCATGCCGAACTGAAGAACCTGCTGTGGGAGCTGTACCGCCTGCCGGGACGGCAGAGCCAGCGCATGGAACGCAAGTGTCAGGAACTGTATGAGGGCTGGGGCATCCAGCTGCCGGACGTGAACTGCAACTATCTTTCCTGTGCGGTGGGCGTGGTGTACGGCACCAGCCAGAAGCTGGCCATCCGCAAGGAGATCCTGCAGGCGGTGAGCGAGCAGTACGATGTGTCGGTCTCTGCTGTGGACAGCGGCATCCGGCGTATGATCGACCAGCTGGAAGCAAAGCCCTCGGCCAAGTGGCTGCGCTTCAAGGACGAAAGCGGATTTGCGGACGAGAAACCTACCACTGGTAAACTGATCTACACTGTCAAGAATTATCTTCAGCGTCAGAAGGACGACTGAGCATAAAACACAGGAGGCGCAAGGGTATGGAGCAGATGCGGCAGAACGAGGCGGGTGCACTGACCGCGCAGGCGATCCCGCAGAAGGATGTGGAACAGGCATGCTTCCATGCACTGGGCCTGATCGGACGCAATTGCGAATATCTGGACCAGCACCTTGCGCATGTGGGTGCCGACCAGCAGACCCGGCAGGCGGTGAACGATATCAGCGCTGCGTCGGCAAGGCTGGACCGCACTGTGAACGAAGTAATGTCGCTGCTGGATTTTCTGCGGCACCGAGGAAGACCCACGGCTCTATCCGCTGGACCTGTGCCAGCTGCTGCAGCAGGTCGCCGCACAGGCCGATATGGTGCAGGCGCAGCTTGGGGTGGAACTGACGCTGGACTATGGCGGCTGGACAGCCTGCCGGGTCATGGCGGACCGCAATGATGCAGAACTGCTGTGCCTGCATCTGCTTTCGAATGCCTTGCGGGCCTGCAGTGCGGGCGGCAAAGTGCGGCTGATGCTGCGCCGCAGCGAAAGCTTCTGGCAGCTGACGGTGATGGATAATGGCTGCGGCTGCCGGAAGCAGGCGAGGATACATGGCTGGAGAACCGGCGCTGCTTTCTGGGCGGCGCAAAGCTGGGCCTGCTGCTCTGCCGCGAGTGCTGCCGCCGCATGGGCTGGGGCCTGCGGGTGGAGCGCGCACCGGAAAAGGGCACACAGGCAGTGGTGACCATTCCGCTGTGCACCGACCGCATAATGGAGCCGACGGTAGAGCTGCATACGGGCGGCGATACGGCACAGGCACAGCAGCATCAGTACCAGCTGCGCAATATGCTGGTGCGGGAGCTGCGTACCATGCCGGAGCGCGGCGACCCGGACGAGCTGTGATGCATGCTGCATGATTGCATTATAATAATGAATAAGGACTGCTGCGGGGGGAGATGCTCCTGTGCGGCAGTCCTTTTTTGTTGGCAAAGGTTAAAAAACTTTGCCGAGACACCGGCGCAGCCGCATAAAAAGCGACAAGTTCACAAAATGTTTAACCTTTTGAGCGGAAAATACTATTTTTTCTGTGTAAAATAAAGGACGCTGATTGATTGTGCCGCAAAATTGGATTATAATACATTTGTATGCGAATTGACAAAATGATTCGTTAGCAAACTAATTTTTGGCAAAGAAATTGATTTTGCCGTCCACCGGGGGCTTTGCCTCCGGCATTTGTCCTTAGGAGGAAAAACAACGTGAGAGTAGGTCTTGACATCGGCAGTACCACCATCAAGTGTGTGGTGCTGGATGAACATGATGCGCTGCTGTATTCTACATACGAACGGCATTACAGCCATATTCTGGAAAAGGCGCAGGAGCTGCTGCGCCGCATCGATGCCGAGCAGTTGCACGGTCAGAAGGCGCTGCTGAGCATTTCCGGTTCGGCGGGCATGGGTCTGGCCGACAGCTGCGGCGTGCCCTTTGTGCAGGAGGTGTTCTCCACCCGCGTGGCGGTCAAGCGCTTTGTGCCTGCCACCGACTGCGTGATCGAGCTGGGCGGTGAGGATGCCAAGATCCTGTTTCTGACCAACGGTACCGAGGTGCGCATGAACGGCAGCTGTGCCGGCGGCACCGGTGCCTTCATCGACCAGATGGCCACCCTGCTGAAAATGGGGTGCCGACGAGATGAACAAGGCAGCAGAGAACGCACAGCGCACCTACACCATTGCGTCCCGCTGCGGCGTGTTTGCCAAGAGCGACGTGCAGCCCCTGATCAATCAGGGTGCCCGCACCGAGGACATTGCTGCCAGCATTTATAAGGCCGTGGTCAACCAGACCATTGCAGGCCTTGCACAGGGCCGTCCCATCAAGGGCAATATCCTGTATCTGGGCGGCCCGCTCACCTTCAGCAGCGTGCTGCGCAAAAGCTTTGACGAAGCGCTGAACGTGACCGGCACCTGCCCGGAGAACAGCCTGCTGTATGTGGCACTGGGCGCTGCCCTCTATGCCGACAAGGCTTTTGTTCTGTCTGAGGTGGCCGATGCGCTGGATCGGTACGCCGCCACCGCCACCTACGCCAGCGAGCCGCCGCTGTTCGCCAGCAAGGAGGAATACGAGGCGTTCCACGCCCGCCACATGTCCACAGTGTGCCGCGTGTGCCGTTCAGCGCGCAGTGCGGCCCGGTGCATATCGGCATCGACTCCGGCTCCACCACCGTCAAGCTGGTGGTGGTGGACGAGAAGAGCCAGATCCTTTACACCAACTATCAACCGAACCTCGGCAACCCACTGCCCCCTCATCCGGGAACAGCTGCTGAAAATTTTACAAAAGAGCACCCGGGCCTGCAGGTGGCCAGCGTGACCACCACCGGCTACGGCGAAGAGCTGGTGAAGAACGCATTCCGCTGCGATTACGGTCTGGTGGAAACGGTGGCGCACTTTACCGCTGCAAAATACTTTATGCCGGATGTTGATTTCATCATCGACATCGGCGGGCAGGACATGAAGTGCTTCAAGATCGAGGATGGAGCCATCAGCAACATCTTCCTGAACGAAGCCTGCTCCTCCGGCTGCGGCAGCTTTTTGCAGACCTTTGCACAGGCACTGGGCTACGATGTGAAGAAATTTGCCAGCCTTGGCCTGTTTGCAGACCGCCCGGTGGATTTGGGCAGCCGCTGCACCGTGTTCATGAACAGCTCGGTCAAGCAGGCCCAGAAGGACGGCGCAAGCATCGAGAACATCTCGGCAGGCCTGTCCATCAGCGTGGTCAAGAACGCACTGTACAAGGTCATCCGCGCTTCCAGCCCGGAAGAGCTGGGCCGCAAGATCGTGGTGCAGGGCGGTACCTTTTTATAATGAAGCCGTGCTGCGCGCCTTTGAAAAGGAGATGGGCGTGGAGGTCATCCGCCCGGACATTGCCGGCTTGATGGGCGCTTACGGTGCGGCTCTGTTCGGCCTGCGCCAGAGCCAGAAGGCCCACAAGACTGCTTCTGCCATGATGAACGAGCAGGAGCTGGAAGCCTTTGCACAGAAGGTGGTCAGCGTCAAGTGCGGCGGCTGCGGCAACCACTGCCAGCTCACCGTCAACACCTTTGCGGATGGCCGCAAGTACATCTCCGGCAACCGCTGCGACAAGCCCGTGACCGGCAAGAGTGCCGACGACAGCCTGAACCTCTACGCCTACAAGCAGCAGCTGCTGGCCGAGTATAAGCCGGTGGCCGGCAAGCGCGGCTCCATCGGCATCCCGCTGTGTCTGGGCTTCTACGAGCTGCTGCCCTTCTGGTGGGCCTTCTGGACAAAGCTTGGCTTTGCCGTGCACACCAGCCCGGTGTCCAGCCGCGGCCTGTACCTCGCCGGTCAGGCTACTATCCCCAGCGATACCGCCTGCTTCCCGGCAAAGCTGAGCCACGGCCACATCAAGGCCCTGAGCCAGATGCAGCTGGACGCTATTTTCTACCCCTGCCTGACCTACAATGTGGACGAGGGCCTGGGCGACAACCACTATAACTGCCCGGTGGTGGCCTACTACCCCGAGGTTCTGGCAGGCAACTGCCCGGAGCTGGAGGGCACCAAGTTCATCTATGACTATGTGGGCATCCACCGCCCTAAGGACTTTGTGCACAAGATGGCAAAGAACATCCTGCCCAAGTACTTCGGCGGCATCTCGGAAAAAGAGGTGCAGGCCGCAGCGGATGCCGCCTATGCGGAATACGAGTCCCACATGGCAAAGATCCGCGTGAAGGGCAGCGAGATCATCGATGAAGCCCGCCGTCAGGGCAAGCGCATCATCGTGCTGGCAGGCCGCCCCTACCATGTGGACCCCGAGGTGAACCACGGCATCGACCGCCTCATCACCCGCCACGGTGCTGCCGTTGTTACCGAGGACAGCATTTCCAACCGGGTGCAGAAGTTCCCTACCAGTGTGCTGAACCAGTGGACCTACCACAGCCGCCTGTATGCCGCCGCCAAGTACTGCACCACCCAGAAGGATATGGATCTGGTGCAGCTGGTGTCCTTCGGCTGCGGCGTGGATGCCATCACCACCGACGAGACCCGCGAAATTCTGCAGGAGGGCGGCAAGCTCTACACCCAGCTCAAGATCGACGAGATCACCAATCTGGGTGCCGTGAATATCCGCCTGCGCAGTCTGTTTGCTGCTCTGGACGAGCGGGACGAGGTGGCCGCAGAAAAGGCAGAATAAAATAGAGATAGAGCAAAAAGCTTTTTAAGAAAGCAACATAGGAGGAACCTATGGAATACAATTATCCCAAATTTACCCCGGAGATGAAGAAGACCCATACCATCCTCATCCCCAACATGGCCATACCCAGTTCCGCCTGCTGGAGTACGCCCTGCGTTACGACGGCTACAAGTGCGAGATCCTGGGCAACTGCGGCAGTGCCGTGGCACAGCTGGGCCTGAAATACGTCCACAACGACACCTGCTACCCGGCTCTGCTGGTCATCGGTCAGTTCCTGGACGCGCTGAACAGCGGCAAGTACGATCTGGATCACACCGCGTTGCTCATCACCCAGACCGGCGGTGGCTGCCGTGCCTCCAACTACATTCATCTGCTGCGCAAGGCACTGGTCAAGGCGGGCTATCCGCAGATCCCGGTGGCCAGCCTGAACTTCTCGGGTCTGGAAAAGGACAGCGGCTTCCAGATGACCCTGCCGCTGGCCCGCCGTGCGCTGGCCTGCATCTTCTACGGCGATATGCTGTGCGCTTTGCGCAATCAGGTGGCACCTTACGAGAACGAGAAGGGGGCTGCCGATAAGATGGTAGACCTGTGGGTGGAACGCTTGGGCCGCGTGCTGCTGGCAGGCAAGGGCTACACCTCCAAGGAGATGAAGCACACCTTCCCCCTCATCGCAAAGGACTTTGCCGCCATCCCCGTTACCCGGGTGCCCAAGGTCAAGGTGGGCGTGGTTGGCGAAATTTACGTCAAGTACAGCCCGCTGGGCAACAACGACCTGCAGAAGTTCCTCGAAAGTCAGGACTGCGAGGTGAACTTCCCGGGCCTGATGGGCTTTGTGCAGTACTGCGCCTTCAACATGGGCGAGGACCATGTGCTGTACGGCGGCAAGCTGGCGGTGAAGATCGGCATTGACCAGTTCCTGAACTGGCTGGACAGCATCGAGCGCGCCATGCTCAAGGCTGAGGCCGACGCAGGCTTCTACGCCCCCGGCCCCTTCAAGGAGCTGGTGGAAAAGCCCAAGGGCATCATTTCGCTGGGTGCCAAGATGGGCGAGGGCTGGCTGCTGACTGCGAGATGATCGAGCTGGTGCAGGGCGGCTACGGCAACATCGTGTGTGCCCAGCCCTTCGGCTGCCTGCCCAACCACATCGTGGGCAAGGGCATGGTGAACAAGATTCGCGCCCTGTACCCCAGTGCCAACATCACCCCCATCGATTACGACCCCAGCGCCACCAAGGTCAATCAGGAGAACCGCATCAAGCTGATGCTGGCAGTGGCCAAGGAGCGCCTGAATGCCCCGGTGGAGGCAAAGCTCTGACGGCAGAGGAGATTGCAGGCGGCGCGCCCAAAGTCGGCGCAGTGGTCTGATGTTCTAAAGCGGAAAATACCGAAATGCAAAAAGCCCGTCCGGGCGTAAAACTCGGACGGGCTTTCATCATGCCTTGAGAAAAATCAATGCAGGAGAGATCACTTCTGATTCTTCATGTAGATGTGGTGGGGCAGACCGGCAATGTACAGCGGGGTCAGCTCGGCCTGGATCAGCGGGCGGGCATAAGCCAGGAACTCATCGGTCATCTGGGTGTGGTTGGCGTTCATCCAGCTCAGCGGCACCTTCTTTTCGAGGTTTGCCACCTCGCTGATGGGGTGCAGCTCGGTGGTGCACTGGTACGGGCTGTTGGAGATGCGCTTCAGGGCCACCATCTGGCCGGTAACGCCCTCAAAGGCCGCCTTGGCGGCAGCACCGCCCACCTGATAGGCTTCGGTGATGTCGGTGCGGCTGGTCAGATGGCCTGCGCAGCGCTGCAGGGTGGAAAGCTCGATGCAGCGGGTCTTTGTGTCCAGATTGCGGGCCACCACATTTGCCAGATACCGTGCGGTGCCGGTCAGGGCCTTATGGCCGAAAGCGTCCACTGCGTGCACATCGTCGGCCAGCTCACAGACGTAGCGGCCATCTTCCAGCTTCACGCCTTCGGAAACGGCGATCACGATGCTGGGCTTCTTCTCCTGCATCACGCGCACCTTTTCAATGAAGTGTTCCACATTGAAGGGCACTTCGGGCAGGCAGATCATGTCCACACCCTCGCAGTCGTCACTCTTTGCCAGAGCGGCGGCAGCGGTCAGCCAGCCGGCGTTGCGGCCCATGATCCTCCACCACGGTGACGTACTTGGTGCCGTACACGGTGGCATCGCGGATGATCTCCTTCATCACCACGCCGATGTACTTGGCAGCAGAGCCGTAGCCGGGGGTGTGGTCGGTGACCATCAGGTCGTTGTCGATGGTCTTGGGCACGCCCATAAAGCGGATGTCGCTCTGGATGCGCTCGCCGTACTCGGCCAGCTTGCCGATGGTGTCCATGGAGTCGTTGCCGCCGATGTAGAAGAAGTAGCCGATGTTCAGCTTTTCCAGAATGGCGAACAGCTTTTTGTAGACGGTCTCGTCCTCATGCCAGTCCGGCAGCTTGTAGCGGCAGCTGCCGAGGAAGCTGGACGGGGTGCGCTTGAGCAGCTCGATGTCCAGATCGTCCGTCAGCACGGTGGAAAGATCCACCACCCGCTCCTCCAGCAGACCGGCAACGCCATTGCACATACCGTAAACGATCTCTGCGCCGCGGCTCTTGCAGCTCTCAAAGACGCCCGCAAGGCTTGCATTGATGACGGAAGTAGGACCGCCAGACTGACCAACGATTGCATTTTTACCCATGATGATTTCTCCTTTTTTGTTTTTCTGTTTCGGCAATATAATATTACGTGCAGGATGCACGAAAACAGACGCGGGAAAAGGGGTTACAGACGGATGTGGCGCGGGGTGCCGTTGACGTAAACGGGGGTCACCTCGTCCAGGATCAGCGGACGGGCATACTCCTCAAAAGCAGCCGTCACCTGCATCCCGTCGGGGCTGATCCAGTCCAGCGGCACCTTCTTTTCAAGGTTTGCCACCTGCTGCACATCCACCGACTCGGTGATGCACTGGTAGGGATAAGCGGAAATGCGCTTGAGCGCGATCATGCGGCCGGTCTCGCCCGCAAAAGCGGCGGCGGCTGCGGCACCGCCCACAGCGTAGGCCTCGTTCACGTCCGTGCGGCTGGCCAGATGGCTGGCGCAGCGCTGCAGGGTGGAAAACTCGATGGCACGGCTCTTGCAGTTCAGCTTGTCGTGGATGAGGTCGGAGAGATAACGGCTGGTGCCGCTGAGCACGGCCTTGTGGCCAAAGGCATCCAGCTGGCCTGCGGTGGACACCAGATCGCACAGATAGGTGCCGTCGGCGGTCTTTACGCCCTCGCTGGCCGCAATGATCACATTGGACTTGCGGCGCTGCAGCTCGTCCACCTTGGCAAGGAACTTGTCCTGATCGAAGGGCACCTCCGGCAGCAGGATCAAATCCGGGCCTTCGCAGTCATCGCCGCCCGCAAGGCAGGCCGCACCGGCAAGCCAGCCCGCATGTCGGCCCATGATCTCGGCCACGGTCACGCTGCGGATGTCATACACGGAGGAATCCCGGATGACTTCCTTTAAAATAGTGGCAATGTACTTGGCGGCAGAGCCGTAGCCGGGGGTGTGGTCGGTCAGGCACAGGTCGTTGTCGATGGTTTTGGGCACACCGATGAACCGCACGCTGCTGCCCACGCGCTCACCGTAGCGGGAAAGCTTTGCGATGGTGTCCATGGAGTCGTTACCGCCAATGTAGAACACCGCGCAGATGTCGTACTTGTCAAACAGGGTGAACAGTTTGATGAAGGGTGTGGAGTCCACATCCGGCTCCGGCAGCTTGTAACGGCAGCTGCCAAGGTAGCTGGAAGGCGTGCGCTTGAGCAGTTCAATGCTCATGCGGTCGTCCAGCAGGACGTTCAGCTCCAGCATTTCTTCCTTGAGCAGACCTTCGATGCCGTATTTCATACCGTACACCTTGTCTGCACCCAGGCTGCAGGCGGCTTTGTACACGCCTGCCAGACTGGAGTTGATCACGGCGGTAGGGCCGCCGCTCTGACCAATGATCACATTCTTGGCCATGAGTACCTCCTTTTGCAAATTTCATTCTTATCATTTGTACATCGCTGCAGGTTCCGGCTTCCGCGCCGCCAGAGTGGGGTTTGGTCTAAAGGCCCTGCACTGCCCGCAGACCGTGCGGCAAACAAACCGGATGCTGCAAGTGATACAAAAAAAGTTTGCGGCATGTGCACACCCTTTTTGTAAAATGTGCAAAATTACCACATCCTTATTGTACCTGTTTTGCCTGTTGTATGCAAGACCTAATTGGTTGCACAGGCAAAAAAATTATGATAAAATAAAAAACGCACAGCCCCAGGCGGATAAAACCCCCTTCTGTGCGGGAAAAATGGAGAAAGCTGGAAAAACCATGGGCATTTCACACGAGTATCATTCTGCGCCGCGCCGGGCACGCGCGGTACAGTCAGCGGCAAGCTGCGCTTTCTGGGCGCAGTGGTCGCCATTTTGCTGGTATCCTACGCCATCACGGCCATTCTGGAAAAGGGCGCAGAGGCGCGGACGATACCCCGTCCACCAACGCCAGCGGCATTGCCGAGAACATTCTGGCACCGCTGCCCATGCAGGGCGAAGCGGATAGCAGCAGTACTGCACAGGATGGCAGCACCGGTGAGCAGGCCGTCACACTGGAGAACTTTGGCCCTGCAAAGCAGAGCGCTGGGGCCTACACCGTCAAAGCCTATGATGCCAGCGTCATCCGCCAGCCCAGCTGCGGGCAGGTGGACCTGAGCTACTTTGCGGACGCAGCCTTTCTGGGCGACAGTCTGACGGTGGGCTTCTCGGATTACCAGATCAATCTGGACGGGGCACTCATCTGCGGCTATACCGGCGTTGGCCCGGATGCCATTGTGAACCGCAGCGCAGTCAAAAGCCCCACCCGCGGGCAGGAGGTAGCGCTGGATGTGCTGGCCGCTGCCCGGCCCAAGAAGCTGTATATCCTGCTGGGCACTAACACCCTCACCACGCTGGGCGCTTCGGATCGCTTCCTTGCCTACTATGGCAGATGCTGGATATGCTGCGCGAGGCTTTGGGCGAGGACTGCGTGATCTACGTGCAGTCTATCCCGCCGGTGCGACCCTCGGCAGCTGCTGAAAAGCCCGGCCTTGCATCGGATGTGCTGCGCGGTGTGAACGAACAACTGGCTCAGCTGGCCGCCAGCAAGGGATGCGTTTACCTTGACCTGTGGGAGACCCTTGCCGACGGCGAGGGCAACCTGAAGGAGATGCTTGCAGCGCCGGATGGCGTGCATCTCTCTGCAGGCAACGGCTACGGCGCATGGGTCACCTACCTGCGCAACCACGCCAAGTACAGCGCGGATAATTCCTGGACGATGGGCAGCATTTACAGTGCACAGTAAAAACGGAGTGAAAATAAAGAGCCGTTGCACAAAATGGATGTGCAATGGCTCTTTTGTGTATGATGAAGTTTCCCACAGCGACCCTACGGTGAAAAAGTGTTTCAGAAAAGCCCGCAGGCTTTTCTGAAACACAAATATAAAAATAAATTTTCCGCTGAAAATGCCCAGAGCGAACGCGGAGGGCATTCCGATCATAAAATTACTCCTGCTGTTCCAGCTCCAGCAAATACTGCTTCATCTCCACGCCATAGGCGTAGCCGGTGAGCTTGCCGGTGCTGCCTACCACCCCGGTGGCAGGGCTGAAGGATGGCGATGGGGTTGCAGTGGCAGGCACCGCCACGGCACGGCTGGCCTTGGGTTTGCCAACAGCGGCGGCCAGCTGGCCGTAGGTGCGGGTCTCACCGTAGGGGATCTTGTTCATCTCGGCCCAGACGGCCTTCTGGAAGGGGTGCCCTTGGGGGCCAGCGGCAGATCGAATTCCCTGCGCGCCCCGGCAAAATATTCGTTCAGCTGCTCCTCGGCTTCCTGTAAAGCGGTGTCTCGCACACCTTGCGGGGCAGCGGTTCCAGTTCCGGTACGCCGTCCGGGCAGAGGGTCAGCCCGCAGATGGCATCGTTTTCCTCTTCCAGCCGGAAGGTTCCCAGAATGCTGTTCACATACCAGACGTTCAAAAGTTGCGCTTCCTTTCCTGTGAGTTTGTGTTATACTGAAGCTATCTTAACACAAATGTACATCCGGCGAAAAGGGGCGTTTTTTTTTGTTATGGTACAGGCATTGGAAGAGATCATTGCCAAAAGCAGCAGCATCGTGTTCTTTGGCGGGGCGGGCGTTTCCACCGAGAGCGGCATCCCGGACTTCCGCAGCGTGGACGGACTTTATCATCAGAAGTACGCCTACCCGCCGGAAACCATCCTGAGCCATACCTTCTGGGAGGAGAACCCGGAGGAGTTTTACCGTTTTTACCGCGATAAGCTCATCGTGAAGGGGGCAAAGCCCAACGCGGCCCACCTGCGGCTGGCAAAGCTGGAACGGGAGGGCAGGCTGAAAGCGGTCGTCACCCAGAACATCGACGGCCTGCATCAGGCGGCAGGCAGCCGCACGGTGTACGAGCTGCACGGCAGCACCCTGCGCAACTACTGCACCCGCTGCGGTAAGTTCTACGATGTGGATTTCATTGCCAACAGCACCGGTGTGCCCCGCTGCACCGAGTGCGGCGGCATCGTCAAGCCGGATGTGGTGCTGTATGAAGAAGGGCTGGACGAGGAGGTGCTGTCCGGCGCGGTGAACGCCATCCGCCATGCGGATACCCTGATCATCGGCGGCACAAGCTTGTGGTGTACCCGGCGGCAGGACTGATCCGGTCTTCCGGGGCGACCATCTGGTGGTCATCAACATGCAGCCCACCGGGGCAGATGCGGAAGCCGACCTGTGCATTGCAAGCCCATTGGTCAGGTGCTGAGCGAGGATGTAACGCTGGATCTGTAAAACAAAAAGAGCGGCCCTGTTTCGCGCCGATTCTCGCCCCCGGTCCGGTATGCTGGATGCATACTGAAAAAGAATGGGGAAACCAATGATCCAGGTTTGTGACCCGCCGCGCACGCGGCAGGTAAGGCGGCTTTCGGCGGAGGAATTCTGCCGGCTGGCGCAGAGCGAAGTGAGCAGTGTGTACCGTCCGCGCAGCGAGGTGCTGCGGATGCTGACGGTAGGCGAGGTGTGGGGCGTGTACAGTACACGCGGTGTGCCGGGAGCCGGGTGCATCCTGCTGCCCATGGATGCCAATGTGGCAGCGGCGGCTGCGCTGCGCCGCTTTCTGGGCTGGAACCGCACGTCAGGCGGATATTTTTTTGACCCCGGCAGCCGGGCCGGACGGCCATGCCGCCGAGACCCTTGCGCCGCTGCTGGCTGCGGCTGCTGCCCGGCAGGAGTTTCTTGCCCGGCAGCGGGCACGGTGGGCCGTGGTGGAATGTGCGGCAGAAGAGCTGATCCCGCTGTATCTGCGTCAGGGGTTTGCTTTGCGGGCTATCCGTCCGCTGGACAGTCTGGCACCGTGTTTCCTGCTGCAGGCCGGGTGCCTTGCGCAGAATGTGCCGCCGGTATGGCTCCCGCTGGCTGACCGGGTGCACATTGCCATCCTGCTGGCTCGAGGCTATGCCGCGCTGGAAAGCCGCGAAAAGTCCGCAGGGCACCGTGCTGGCACTGTATCCCGTATGATGTGAAAGTGAGGAAGTTGAAATGAAAGCAGTTGTTTTGGAAGATTATGCCATACAGCAGGGAGATCTGGACTGGTCGGGTGTGAAGGCGCTTGTGCCGGACATCACCCGCTATGGGCGCACCGCGCAGGAAGAGGTGGTGCCGCGCATCGAGGATGCGGAGATCGTGTTCCTGAATAGTGCCGCATCGACGAAGCCGTTCTGGCCCAGTGCCCGAAGCTCAGGTGGGTGGGCATCATTGCCACCGGCACGGATAACCTTGATCTGAAGGCCTGCCGCCGACATGGCGTGCCGGTAGCCAACGTGCCGGGCTATTCTACTTACAGTGTGGCACAGATGACCTTCAGCCTGCTGCTGGCCATCTGCCAGTGCGCCGACCGTTACCATCGCCTTGTGCAGGACGGCCAATGGCGCACCGAGGAGCCTGCGGCCTACGGTCTGCTGCCGCAGGTGGAACTGCTGGGCAAGACCTTTGGCATCTATGGCTACGGCAGCATTGGCCGGCAGACCGCCCGCATTGCCAAGGCCTTTGGCATGGAGGTGTTGGTGTGCACCCGCACCGTTCGGCCGGAGTACAAAGCCGACGGTGTGGAATTCGTGGATCTTGACACCCTGCTTGCCCGCAGCGATGTGCTCAGCCTGCACTGCCCGGCAACACCTGCAACACGGGGGCTGATCAACGCGGCCACCCTTGCCAAGCAAAGCCCGGCATGATCTTGCTGAATACTGCGCGCGGTGCACTGGTGGACGAGCAGGCCGTGGCCGATGCGCTGAAAACGGGAAGCTTGGCTTTTACGGTGCCGATGCCTTTGGCACTGAACCGCTGCCGCAGGCAAGCCCTTTGCGCGGCCTGCCGAATGCCCTGCTGACACCGCACATCGCGTGGGCCACCAACGAAGCCCTGCAGCGGCTGATGGATATTACTGCCAACAACCTGCGCACATGGCTGGATGGCGCGGGAGAGAATATTGTGAACGCATAAAAAAACGGAACGCCGCATGGACGTCCCGTTTTTTTGTTCGTCAGGATACCGCTTGCCTTGATGGACTGCACTGCCTCGGCAATGCGCTCTGGCGGCAGGGTGAGGGCAAAGCGCACGTAGCCTTCGCCCAGCGGGCCAAAGCTGGAACCCGGCGTGCACAGCACACCGCTCTTTTCCACAAGGTCAAGACAGAAGTCCATGCTCTTTGCGTACTTTGCCGGGATGGGTGCCCACACGAACATGCTGCCGTGACTGTCCGGCACATTCCAGCCAATGGAACGCAGCCGCCGCACAGAGCGTCGCGGCGCTGCTGGTACAGGCCGCACTGCGTTTTTACCATGTCCAGCGGGCCGGTCAGGGCGGCGATGGCGGCTTTCTGCACCGGCAGGAACATGCCAAAATCGATCTGACCGCGCAGCTTTTTAAAGGCGGCTACCACGTCCCTCCGGCCCACAAGGAAGCTGATGCGGGCACCGGTGACGTTGAAGCTTTTGGACAGGCTGAAGAACTCCACGCCCACATCCATGGCACCCGGCGTATTGAAGAAGCTGTTGCCCACGGCCCCGTCAAAGATAATGTCGCTGTAGGCGTTGTCGTGGATGATGAGAATGTCATACTTTTTGGCAAAGGCCACCAGCTCGGCGTACAGCTCCGGGGAGCCGACGCTGCCCACCGGGTTTGCGGGCAGGGAGACGATCATATACTTTGCCTTGCGGGCCACATCCTCCGGGATGTCCTTCACATAAGGCAGGAAGGCGTGCTCCTTGGTCAGCGGGTAATACCACGGCTTTGCGCCGCCCAGCAGACTGCCCGCGATGAACACCGGGTAGCAGGGAGTGGGCAGCAGCACGGTGTCGCCCTCGTCGCACAGCACCATACCAATGTGGCCCACGCCCTCCTGACTGCCCGCACAGCTGGCCACCTGATCCGGCGTGATCTCTACGCCGAAGCGGCGCTTGTAGTAGCCGCACACGGCATCCAGCAGCTCAGGCAGGTCGCGCAGGCTGTACTTCCAATTCTGGGGGTCGGCAGCGGCATCCATCATGGCCTTGCGGATGTGCTCGGCGGGCGCAAAGTCCGGCGTGCCGACGCTCAGATTATAAATGGTACGGCCCTGAGCTTCCAGAGCTACCTTGCGTTCGTTCAGTGCGGCGAAGATCTCGTCGCCGAACAAGTCCAGTCGTTTGGAAAATTCCATGATACAATACCCCTCAAATCCTCTTGTTTTCAACATGAACCATTTTAATAATAGAGCTATTTTAGCACGTTTTTTCCAAACCGCGCAACGAAAAAGGGCAGATGCGGGAGAAAGTTTCAACTTTCGGTGATGGGAAGCGAAGGATGTTTCACGGGGAAGAAAACTCTCAGTCACGGCTGACGCCGTGCCAGCTCTCCCGAAGGGCGAGCTTTATGAGTGCAAACCATCAGATGCAAAAGAGCTCCCCCTTTCGGGGGAGCTGGCGAGCGAAGCGAGACTGAGAGGGTTTATCAATCGATCGTCGTTTTTGTCCGTCCCACGCCGATGACGGCGGTGCTGATCTTTTTCCAGCTGTTGCAGCCGCACACACCGTCCACACGCAGGCTCGTGCGCCGCTGGAAGCCTTTCAGCGCTTCCTCCGTCCGGGCACCAAAGATGCCGTCGATGCGGCTCCCGGTCTGGTAGCCCAGCGTGGAAAGCGCGTCCTGCAGAATCATCACATAGCAGCCGCGGCTTCCCCCGCCTCAGGGTGGGGTAGCCTGCTGTGGTGCCGCTGCAGGCGGGCGTGCCGTAGCGGCGGTCCATGTGCACCCATGTGGGGGTCTGGCTCAGCGGCTCCACATAGCCCCATGCCCCGGTGCCCCGGGCTGCGTTGTAGATGGCCGTGCGGGCGGTCTGGGTCAGGCTTTGGCCCACGTCAAAGGATACGCCCGCGTAGTGCTGGCTGCGGGTGCCGTGGCCGCCCTCCCAGATGCGGCGGAAGGCATATCCCACCGGGATGCCCTTGCCGTACTTGCGGCGGGTCAGGTTCCACGCTTCCATGGCCGCAATGGTGGTCCACAGGGTGGGGCTGGCAGATTTTCCCCGGAACTCCCGCACCCGCAGGGTGGTGCCGGTGCTGTAGGGCATGGGGTCGTTCTCGTTCAGGTTTGCATAGGTGTATACCTTGTTCTCGTAGGCATCGTAGATCAGAAGTCGTGCCATCGCTCATTCCTCCTTGCTGCAGTGTGGGCAGCTCTGGGCCTGCAGCGCGGCCCATGTTCCGCGGTCCACGGTGCCGGTCACCAGCAGCCCGGCCCGCTGCTGTGCCAGCCGGACGGCGGCAGTCTCTTCCGGTCCGAAGCGGCGGTTCTCGGTCACATAGCCCTCGGTGCAGTACAGGCAGGAACGCCCGTTCAGCCATGTCTCCACCTGCGCCACGTCCGGCCCCACGCTGCCCGCGCCGATGGCCCGGCCCGGGTAGACCGGGCCATGCCCGATGCTGCGGTCGGGGTTGGGCATTTCGGCGGCGAGCTGCAGGCTCAGCGCTTCCGCAGCTGTCCATGTGTCGGCATCCGCAATGCCGGTCTCCGGCAGGTCCAGCAGCTCCTGTGCGCTGCGGGTGGCGGCGGCAGTCTCGTCGGTGTACTGGTCGGAGAGGGGCGGGGCCTCCACGCTGGTAAAGTAGTAGGCAATGCGCTGCAAAAGCAGGCTGTAGTAGAGCACTGCACTGCCGGAAGACCCCACTGTGAGCGGGGTACCGGGGTAGGGCAGGCGTTTCAGGGTGACCACCGGCCCGGATGTCCGCAGAGTGGACGCCTTGTCGTACAGGCTGTTCCATGTGGTACGTCCCACGATGCCATCTACAGTCAGCCTCGCAAAGCGCTGGTAGGCCCGCACGGCAGCTTCGGTGGAAGCACCGAACTGTCCGTCGATGCCAATGGCCGGGATGCTGCTCTCGTAGGCGCTCATGAGGTAGAGGTAGAACTGCAGCTCCCGCACCGCTGTGCCGGAAGAGCCTTTGCGCAGCACGCCCGGGTACTCGCCGGGGCGCAGGCTGGACGACAGCAGCTTGTTGGCGATGTCGTTGTACACCTCGTATAGCTTGTTCCATGTCGTGCGGCCCACCACACCGTCGCTGGTCAGGCCAAAGTAGGTCTGGAACCGCTTGACTGCCGCTGTGGTGGCACTGCCGAACTTGCCGTCCACCGTGATGTTGTTCAGGTCGAGTACACCGTGCGCGCGATCTTGAGCCAGAACTGCACCAGCCGCACATTCTGTCCGCTTGCACCCTCCCGCAGGGCGGTGCCGGGGTAGGCATTGGGGGGTGCCGTTGTCGGACTGGATGCTGCGGAACTGGTCGTACAGTGCGGTCCATGTGTCACGGCCCACCACGCCGTCCACGGTCAGGCCGTATTTGCGCTGGAAGGCCCGCACCGTGTTGGCCGTTCCAGTGCCGTAACGCCGTCCACTGTTAACGATGGGATGGAAGGCTCATACTGTGCCAGCGTATTCAGCCAGAACTGCAGCTGTTCCACGGCGCTGCCGGTGGAGCCGGTGCGCAGTACGGTGCCGCCCCATGTGCCGTCCGAGAGAGTGCCGCTGGACACCTCGCCCTCGCTGGTCAGCTCCGCAAGATCCTTGACCGACACATAGATATAGCTGATCTTGTACCATGTCTGTCGTCCGACTACGCCGTCGGCGGTCAGGTTGAACTGCCTCTGGAACGCCCTGACCGTGGCGGCCATCTTGGCCCCGAACACGCCGTCCACAGTCAGCAGGCCGAGGAAGGGATAGTCCTTGGTGATGCGGTTCAGCTGGCGCTGCAGGGTGAACACCGCTGTGCCGCTGTCGCCCTGCCGGATGGGCGAACCGGGGTAGCTCTGGGGGATGGACTGGATGTTCGAGGTGCGGATGATCTCGATGTCGTTGCCGTAGTAATACTTCAGGATCTGCAAGGCGTTACGGCCCTGATTGGCCAGCGTTACGGTGCCCCACTGCTTGAGACCCGGGCAGGTGACCGATTTACCGTCGCAGTATTCAGAGTAGTAGGGGTTTACGGTGCCGGTCTTGCGGATATAGGTGTTGAAGATGTCGTCGGTGATGCGCACCATCACATCGAACACGGTGCGGCCATGCACATAGTACTGGTCGTAGCTGGTGGAGTTGGTGATGTTGAAGGTGTAGCCCTTGCTGGGGTACCACTCGGTGTAGATGCGGTTGAGTGCCAGCGAGATCTGGCAGTGGATGTTGGCCCGCAGGGCCTGCTCCGGCCAGGTAGGGTAGACTTCGCTGGATGCAACATTGGCGATATAATCCCGGAAGGAGACAGTCACATTGCGGGCGGATGCCGCAGGCTTGCCCAGATGCACCGTGATGTTTTGGGAATGATGACTCTG
>ENA-OQAX01000031-OQAX01000031.1-human-gut-metagenome-genome-assembly--contig:-NODE-31-length-26895-cov-4.748095_pt1 | contig 26895 bp, 25 predicted proteins | sample MGYA00242741_ERZ504539 | MGnify/ENA primary metagenome ERZ504539 (study PRJEB26092, sample SAMD00036277) | human gut metagenome | host: Homo sapiens | study: EMG produced TPA metagenomics assembly of... | reverse complement strand
CTTTTTTGAGCAGAAAAATAACCGTCCACTTCAAGTTGAGCTTGAAAACGGACGATCATTCTTGCAAAGTGATTTTCAATTTGGGAGGCGTTTTGAAAGGCCTCATAGCGCCAGCAAGAGGTTATACAAAGACCATTTTGCGTTGCCAAACACTTGTTGGGAAAGTCAAACCCTTGAACTGCATCCGGTGGATGCAGACTGTGCGATTGCATCGCTGATTCGTTCAAACTCATCGCAGCCCTATATTATCGCTCACACTCCCGATCAGGATGTCAAATGCAGAAGCGGCCATCTGCATCTACGCAAACAGCCGCTTCATGATTCATTTTGTACTGGTCACTGCAGTACCTTATTCATCAGCTCCTGATAGCTGTCCACATGGTCGTATGTCACAAGACCATCTGACAATTTTGCGAAGAGCTTCTTGGCGCAGTCGATCTTGGACTTCTCGATTGGGCGCAAGTTCAGGCTTTCCATCGTGCCTTTGGTTTCTGCTACAAAATAGATGTGTTTCACCTTGCCCTCATGGAACACGATTGCCCAGTCCGGGGAGTAGTGTCCAACCGGGGTCGGAATATAGAAGCCTTTTGGCAGTTTTGCATAGATAAAGACTTCCTCTGCACCGTCCAGATTTTCCGCAAACTTCCGTTCCACGCTCTTTTCCGCTGTGCCATCGGTGAAAACGTAATCCTGAATCGCCTTTTGTGCCTTGTAAGCCTTATCCATCGTCAGAGCGTGTTTCTCTGCCGTAAAGATGCTGCTGTCGTAGCTGCCCTCAATGGTATCATAGGTGATATGCTCCACGATCATGGTAGCTTTCTGCTCCTTGATCAGCCGGATCACCTTTGTGATAAATTCTTCCGGGTTGTTCTGGTACATCGCAAAGGTCGTCGGCTTGATGCCCTGCAAAATCCGTGCGACGGTGCGCCGGGTCAGCGTTGTGTTCTCTGCAATTTTGCCGATCAGGTCATACGCAACCTGACCTGCGTAGTCATGTTCTAATTTTTTTGTTCTGCTCTTGGCATCTCTGAAGCTGCTGCCTTCTCGCACCATATCGGCACTCAGGACATCTTTCTGCCCGGCATAGGTAACGGTATATTGCAGGCAACTGACGTACAGTTCCCTGTCGATGTATTCGATTGCTTTCCGGATCAGTTCCTCAGAATCAAAATCCACCGTATAGGCGTATTTGTGGTTGATCGTCTGCCAGAGCTTCTGGAACTCTGCCTTTTCAAACCGGTCGTTCAGCGGATTTTCCAGCACTTTCGGCTTGTTGCCATCCTCAAACATAGACTTGAGCATACTGTCATCATAAATTGCCTGCACAAGCGTGTGCACGCCCTCTTCAATGGGCTTCAGCGTTTCCGGCACCGGTGCAAGTGTTCCGGTCTGCACATCGTCCCGGTAGTCCTGCGTGACGTTATCCTGCTCATCCACATAGTTGTTGCGGACAAGGTACTGATAAATCGCCCGTGCCTGATGGTCATCCACCTTGACAGTTTTGCCATCCAGCCTGATGGTCTTGCCGGTAAAATATGCAATGTCTGCCTTGCGTGGGCGGTCATGCAGCACTGCTTCGGTCTGCTTTTGCAGTCCGTCTACAAATCCTGCATAGCTCTCGCTGGCAATAACGGTCAGGACGTTGATATCCTGCACCTTATCTCCCAGTACTTCCGCATCCATGCGGTTTCCGTCCTTATTCACGCACAGACGCAGACCACGGCCTACTTCCTGCCGCTTCTGCGTGGTGCTGTCGCTGTGCTTCAGGGTGCAGATTTGGAACACATTCGGGTTATCCCAGCCTTCCCGCAGCAGAGTGGGAGAAGATGAACCGGGTCGGCTCTTCAAAGGACAGCAGACGCTCCTTATTTTTCAGGATCAGGTCATAGGCAGAAATGTCATCCGACATATCTGAGCCACGCTTGACCGAACTGTTGACGCTGTGACCTTTCTTGTCGATGCTGAAATAGCCCTTGTGGACATCATGCACATCGGTTGAATCCAGATAGGCTGTATAAGCAGGGTCGAACAGGGTGCGATGCTCATTCAGAACCGAAAGATACTCCTGCTCAAAAATTTTGCCGTACTCGCCCAGCAGCTCGTTTCCTTCTTCATCGTACTGGCGGTATTTTGCCACTTCGTCAATGAAAAACAGGGAAAGCGTCTTGATGCCCAGTTTGAAAAGTTCCTGCTCTTTTTCAAAGTGCGAAAGGATCGTTTCATGAATCTGTACCCGGCGCATATCGTTTTCGGAAACGTCGCCGGTAACATCACCTTTGCGGATGGTGTCTCCGTTCGTAAAGGTCACAACGCCCGTGATCGGGTCGATTTCCGACACTACGAAGCCCTTGTACTGCTCCATTTCCCCGGATTTATAATAGAGATTATCGCCCACATCCAGCATATGGAACTCTCGCTTCGTGCCGTTCTGGTGGCTGACCTCCATCTCCACTTTTGCCCGTGGCGGATTCTTCGGGGAGATGATGATGCTTTCCAGATACAGATACTTGTCCGTACCACGCAGATTTTTGACCTCAAAGCCTTTGACTTCGATCTTTTTGACCAGCCGCTTGTTGTAAGCGTCCAGCGCATCCAAAACGTAAATCAGATTGTGCTGCTTGGCATGGGTAGCAGAGTAGTTCAGCGTGAAAAGCGGGGTGAATTTTTTCAGGGCTTTCTGGGTGGCGGAGTCCTCTTTGCCCATCTTCTGCGGCTCATCCAGAATCAGGATCGGACGGTTGGCGGCAATCACATCAATCGGGCGGCGGGAGCCGAACTCATCCCGCTTGGTGTAGATAATTCTCGCAGCGGCATCACCCTTGCGACCTTCCACGTTCTTGTCCTCGTTCATGGATGCCGCAAACGCCTGCGTGTTGATGATCATGACATTGATGCCGGAATTGCTGGAAAAGGAATCCAACTGATTCAGGTTGCTGCTGTTGTAGATAAAGAACCGTGCCTTTTTGCCGTAGCACTCCATAAAGTGATCGGCAGTGATCTCAAAGGACTTCTTTACGCCTTCACGGATGGCGATACTCGGCACAACAACGATAAATTTGCTCCAACCATACCGCTTGTTCAGCTCGAACATGGTCTTGATGTAAACATAGGTCTTGCCTGTGCCGGTTTCCATCTCAATATCCAGAGAACACCTGCCCAGCGGTGCCACCAACTTGTCCGACTGATGGATGTTTGCTTCTGCTTGCAACGCGCGGATGTTCTGAAGCAGCTCCTGGTCGGTCAGTTGGAGTGCTTCGTTCTTAAAGCCGGAATCGTTGATCAAATCCAGTAACTCCACCTGTGTTGCATCGTCCCCACTGGAAACAAGGCTCAACTGCTGCGACTGTGCAGACAGGTTTCCCATATCCCGCAGGTACGACACGCCTGCATTGTAGGGCTGACCCTGAAAGACCCGTGCCACCGCATCCACAGCATCCGTCTGGTACTGCTGAATCTTAAAACTAAACTTCATCTTTGTGGTTTACCTCCTGCTCCAGCATCAGGAACCGGTCAAAATCGCTCTCATACAGGCGATCCTGAATGACACGATACTTTTCGTATTCGGTTTCCGCATGGAGTTTTGCCTGCTCTGCGCTGATTTTACTCGGCCCGGTCAACAGCTCGTTGCCGTTGAACTCCAGAAAACCATCCAGCCGCTTTGCCCAATCTTCCATGCTCATTGGGATTTTGCGCTCGGCCTGCAACTCGGCATAATCCAGATAGAGCGACACAATGCGCTCCAGATAATTCATTTCTTCTTTGCTCAGATAGTTCTTGGCAATCGTCACATCTGCTTTCAGAATTTTCCCATCCGGAGCATTCTCCCATGTGGTCAGTCCCATGTGCTCTTTGGTGGCATCTGCTCGCTCATAAATCAGCTCTGCTGCGGTATGGCGATGCACCGCAAAATGCATCTTGTTCTGTACGGTCTGGAAGAAAAGCCGCGTCGTTTTTGCGTTTTTATCATAATCAAACGCGGTTGCGTACAAATCTGTGACTTTCTGGTAAAACTTGCGCTCCGACAGACGAATTTCCCGAATCTGCTGTAACTGCCGCTCGAAATATTCATCTGTAAACATGTGGCCTTTTTTCAGACGGTCAACATCCATTGTCCAGCCCTGAATCGTATGGTCTTTTACGATCTGGCCCGCCCATTTGCGGAACTGCACGGCACGCTGATTGTTCACCTTAAAGCCGACTGCAATAATCATTTGAAGATTGTAATGATCCTGCTTGCGGCTGATCTGCCGGGTCCCTTCGGTTTGAACTGTCAAGTATTTCTTGACAGTTGCCTCCGGCGTGAGTTCTCCATCCGCATAAATACGCTTGATGTGCTGTGAGATCGTTTGCTTTGACACATCATATAAGGTTGCCATCATCTTTTGCGTCAGCCAAATGTTTTCATCCTCATAGCGCATTTCATAGCTGGTATCACTATCTCCGGTAGAAGCCACGAAGGTCAAATATTCTGCCGCAGAGCTTGTGGATGATTTTCATTCTTTTTCTATTCATACATAATACCTTTTTAATACGAAGACATACCAATCAGCCGTCTGGAATCGTCCAACAGATTATCATAGTGTAGCAGTTTTATGTCGCTTTCTTTTTTCAGCTGTCGTTGCAAAACACGAATTGCAGGATCATCAAAATCTTGCCTGCGGCCTGCAACTACCGCATAGTGCATCCGTGTAGGGTCATAGCGAAAGAATTCTTCGGTCAGAATCTTCGGTGTGTATTTTTTGAATTCTTCATACAGCACCGCATAATTTGCCGCAATAAAGGCTTGCCAGTCTCGAATCTGCTTCAGTCCCTTTCTGACAGTCATACCCCAATCGCCATCCTTTACCACGATATTATTGTATGGATTTTCAAATTCAACAAAGATAAACTGCCAGCCACCAGATGCCCGACCTGCCAAAAGATAATCTACTACATACTGTGTTCCCAGCGGAAACTCCTTAAACAAAACAGCTTCGTGATGACCAAAGGTATAGTTGCTGAAAATAGATGCAGGGATGTGATAGTATTTATTGTTTTGAATGTACCTCTTGATGTCAAGTTCTGAGATAGACCTATCTCTAAGCAATGCTTCAAAGCCATCACACTGAGCATTGAGTACTTTCTCATCCCTTAGCAACATGAAATCCATAAAGTTATTCGGAAAAAGGCTGGCGTAATAACGCCGGACAGCTTCCGGATAGTAGTGAAACATATTTTTCCGGCCAAACTGAGTTTTTCTAGCGGCATTTTCTTCGGCATCAATTCGCTCTTTTTCTTGTTCTTCTTCAGGGGCTAAAACCGTAAAGTCTCGATCATACAAGCCTTTCATTCTTAAAGAACCTTTCTTACTGTATCCGGGCTATAGGTTTCAAAAATCTGGTCAAAGTTCGTTGCAACACTGTCGTTTGCCATGGAGCTGTCACGGAACACGGCATAGTAGGGCTTCATCTGTGCAATGGCCTTGACGGTTTCCTCGGTCACATCATGGTCGAAGCAGGCCAGCAGGAACCCATCTGCCACATTGAACACCTTTTTGCCTGCGATCTCTTTCACTTCAATGGAGCTGGACAGCAGCACGCCCAGATCCAGCATCACCTGGAACAACAAGTCCTCCGGGGTACGGTCTTCCTTCACGTTGTCCACCAACGAGAACAGATCCTGCTGACCGACTTCATCCGGTGTGTAGTACACAGGCTTCATGTTGCTTTCGTCCAGACGCAGGCAGCGGAAGCCGATGTCCAAATCAGCCGGAGCCGTCAAACCGGCATCCTCTTTGATTTTCCGGCCCGCACGACGGATACGCTCCTTGCCGATTTCGCAGATGTTCTTGTAGCCTGCCTTGTAGGCTTCGCTCTTTTCATCTGTTTTCTCTGGCAGTTGTACCATGATAAACTTGCGGTGTCCGCCATTCTCGGCGTTTTTTGCTCATCACAGCGTGAGCAGTAGATGCAGAACCAGAGAAGAAATCCAGCACGATAGAATCCGAGGTTAAATTCGCAAGGGTAAGCAGTCTCTGCATCAGCCGTTGCGGCTTTGGGCCACTAAAAAAGCCTCCGTCTAAAAGTTTAGAAACTTCTTGTGCGCCTTCTTGACTATGCCCTACATCCTTAAAGAACATGATTGAAGTCGGTGCCATTCCCTCGTGCTTCAAATCAGTGAGAAATCTCTTTATTCTGGGTACACCGTTCCCATCCGGACCAAACCAAATTCTATTATCCTGGAGTCTCTCCAAAAAAGCTTTTTGGAGAGACTCCAGCAGCGTCCTGCTGGAGGCTCTATTACTCGCCCCGAAGGCGGTAATAGGATAATGACACTCTGCATTATAAGTTTTTACAGAAATATCGCTCGACATCCATACACCACGGGGATCGTTATCTGGATTCGAGTAGCGGGAATTGGCTTCCTCTGTTCTTGGCAACCGACCTATAACAAATTTCGTTATGTCCTTTGCATACATAAGCACATAATCGTGGCTGTTGGATATAAATCGTGCGTCATTCTTTGGAGAGAAAGCTCTTTCCCAGATTAACTGTGCCACAAAGTTTGGGCTACCAAATACTTCATCACAACATTTTTTTAAGGTTTTCCTGTTCATTGTCATCAATACTGATGAAGATAACTCCATCATCCGTCAACAAATCCTTTGCGATTTTCAGACGCGGATAAATCATATTAAGCCAGTCTGTATGGAAACGACCATTGCTCTCGGTATTCGTCACAAGGCGGTTGCCTTCTTCGTCATACTGGCCGCTGTTTTCCATGTAATCCTCGGTGCTCTGTGCAAAATCATCCTCATAGACAAAATCGTTACCCGTATTATACGGCGGATCGATGTAGATCATCTTGACCTTGCCTAGATAGGTTTCCTGCAAGAGCTTCAGCACTTCCAGATTGTCGCCCTCGATGTAGAGGTTCTCACTGTCAAAGCCGCCGGGTGTGCCATCTTTGCCAACGCTGTCTGCCACCACCGGACGCAACGTTGCCGTGATGGGCGCATTTGCCGCCAACATTGCCTTTTTCTTATCCGGCCATGTAAACTGATAGCGTTCCTCCCGACCTTCTACGATAGAATCGGAAAGCTCCTGCCGCAGAACGTCAAAGTCAATGGCATGTTCTACTTTGCCGTTGCGTTTTACCTCGGTAATGGCGTTGGGGAATAGCTTGCCGATCAATTCTATGTTGCGCTGTACGCCGTCAAGGCTGTGCATTTTTAGGTTGTCCATAACTATAAACTCCTTATTTAGGATAACGATTTCGGATTTCAATTGCTTCTTCTATCAGTTTTTCAATATTATCTTTAATATCTTGATAAATAACCTTACTCGTTACATATGGCGGATCATATGCTTTACATACTGCGCTCATCAGAACGTCATTATCATCAAGTGGAGTACTTCTGTGAGATATATAATTTATTTGTCTATCAATGTAAAAATCATCAAAAGGATTGTGTCCTTTTGATGCCTGCCGTCCCCAATAATCTTCCAGTCCGTGAATGTAAATTCCAACGACTCCTTTTCCAAGTCTCCACGCTTGCTCAATTTCATATTGAACCCACCTGCGTGAAGCTGTATCAGTTCCAATGAGAACAACTATGCAAGAACGCATTCTCATCTCACTGTCAATCCATGCTTTAATCGCCGTATCGCTCTTCAAGCGAACTTTTTCCCAACCATTATCAGAAAATATTTCCTGCCCATCTACAGCCCCTATGTTTCTGACCTGTCCAACACGCCAAATATCTTTGTCAAAATGAAAACTAAAAAAAGACTTGTCTCTTTGCCATCTTAAATCACTCCTGCAAATTTCAACGACACAATTATGACTCCAATAATAATAATTGGAACATAAAACATCCAGATGCTTGGGGATTGTAAACATTTAAGCCACGTTGCGTTTGCATCATAAAGTTCCGTATTTGAACATCTTGAATCTAAAGAAAAATCTGGAACGATTTTTTCATTCCGTATCTTTTCGTACAGAATCCGATACTGCTTTTCTAATTTGAGATAGTATGTATCCATCACCAGAAAGCAGATTACTGGAAGGAACGCAATCAATAATATCCATGCTCTCACCTCTGTAAAGGAAATCGCTGCTATCCCTGTCACAATAGTTGCTGCAAATCCTTTGTAAATTGCTGCCGATGTTGACATACGATCAATAACACCCTGTATCATCTGAAGATGTGCAACCTTGTCTTCATGCCTTGTTTTTTCATTTACTTCCAGCTCAGTTTCAGTATCCATTATTTCGTTCCTCAATGATTATTCAGCCAGTCTCTAAGAGGATTTATTGTACGATTTCCTTTTTCGTCTTCAGTCACAACGTAATAGCCCCTTTGTACTGGGGTTCTATTTCTATAAAATTCCGTTCCATCATAATAAGCGATATATGGATATATCTGCATGTACTCATTTCCCTTATAGGAAGAATCACTATATCCTTTCCGTTTTAACGGTAATATGGCGATATCTTTACTATTAAACTTCTGCGCATCTCCATATCCCAGTTCCCAATTACACCACTTCGATTCAACTGCTAAATCCGTTGCAAGAAGAATAAATTTATCGCATTGACGAATGCGCTCTTTTTATTTTTGATGCCGTCACACCAGAAGTCACACTTGGCATAGAAGAATCTTTGCTGTCAATGTAAGCTTTGACATTATAGTTTTTCTCCAAGAAACCAATAAGACCGCTTAAATCCTCAAGGTCTTCATGTTTATGAGAAATAAAAACTGTCGTCATTCCATAAGATTGATAAATACTGGAAACCTCTCTGGATGCCGAATCCAGTCTTATCCCATCTCTATAATTTGAGAATTGACCACTTTCCAAAATTCGCTTCATTTTATTTCTTCCTTTCCTGTTCACCTTTCATGCCATTCAGCTTTTGCACCATCTCAAATTTCTTCCTCGGCTGCTTTTCCTTACGGATTTTGGCTTCCAGTGCTGCGATCTGCTTTTCCAGCTGCTCTCGTTGCTTCTGCTGCTCAATGCTTTCTTTCAGCGTAGTGCCATTTTCTTCAACCAGAACATTGCCTGCAATCTGACGGACAAAGTTCTCGTATACAGCATCCAGCGTAAGCCCTTCCAGATGCACCGGCAGATCGTCTTCATCCAGCCAGTCCGTAGAATAATAGCGGTCAACCTTAAAGGCCGTCTTGCCTGCCGCAACCTCCTTGTAGCCGATGAGCGCCTGATACCTGCCCTCGTATTCCAGCAAAAAGAGGGTGTGATACGGAATTTCCCGGTCGATTTGGCGCAGGACACTCTCATCCAGCTTCGGGGCAGACAGCCGTACCTCGAACACCTCGATCTCCGTCACCTGCTCGCCAGCAGCCAAATTCAGGGTAGTGGTCGCAATCTTATTGCGCCAGTAGATGATTTTGATCTGCTCGACAAAGGCTTTCTTCATAGCCGGAGTAACGGCGATGTTCTCATAGAACTTCTGTTTCGGGATACGTTTGTTAAATTCCGTGGATTTTGGCAATCCCAGCACGCATCTCACCTCCAGACAATCATTTCACAACAAGGAAGCAGATCAATTCAAAATCATCCAGTCCGGACACCTGACTGAGCAATGCCGTTGTTCCGCCCGCAGAGAACAGGCTGTCGATGTCGCTTTCTTCTTTGACATCAATGATCGAGTCAATGGCTTCACTCAGCAATTCGGACATTTCTGCCATGTCCTTTCCATCGTCTGTTTCCCGGTTGAAGCGTTCATACACCTCTTTGATTGGCTCAGTCTTTCCACGGCACAGCAGCCGGATATCGTCCAACATCTTTTTGGGGTTCAGGTAGTCGCAGATGATCTGCCCATCCATGCCGATGTAAACCATGTAGAACGGATGGATGCGGTTCCGATTGTCCACATTGACGCTGTTATTGATGTTTTTCAGCACGAAGATCACTCCCTCCGGCAGTTCATCCGTAGCCGGAACCACCGCATGAAGTCCACGGGGCTTCTTGTCCAGATCACCATTGTGTTTGATGTAATCCAGCAGGTCGAGCCGGAACTCGTTCAGGCCCAGATCCATAATGGAGATGCCGTCCGACATATCTTCGATGTCAACGACCTCTTCCTGCAAGCGTTTCAGCTGTGCCTTGCGGTACTCCAAATCGCCCTTTTCTTCGGGGTTGATAAGGTCATCATCGCCGGTGGAGGTCATAACGGTGATTTTCATGCGGGTCTCCACACGGGATTTCAGGTTGATGTAATCGTCCAGCGTCAGATCAGGCCAGAAATTCACAAGCTGGATGTACTGGTTTCTGCTGCCGATACGGTCAATTCGTCCAAAACGCTGGATAATGCGTACCGGGTTCCAGTGAATGTCATAGTTGATCAGATAATCGCAGTCCTGCAAGTTCTGACCTTCAGAAATGCAGTCTGTCGCAATCAGCACATCAATTTCCGTGGCACTACCGGGCATCAGAACATCCCGGTCTTTGGAAATGGGAGAGAAGCAGGTCAGCACGTTGTTGAGTGTTGCCTTGAAGCCTTTGATCGTGGTACGTCCGTCAATCGAGCCGGTAATTACAGCGGTATTCAGCCCATATTTCTGCTTTACAAACGCACTCACATTGTCAAAGAGGTACTCTGCCGTATCCGAAAATGCAGAGAAAATCAGCACTTTTCTGTTGCCGGCATTGATCGGGTGCTCAATTTTTTCAGACAGCAGCTTGAACAGTTCTTGCAGCTTTGTGTCATGCTGCGGCGTGATATCTGCCACCATAAAGGTCAACAGCTCCAGAATTTCTGCATCTTTCCGAAGCTCCGTACGCCAGCTCTTCCAGTCCATATCCGCAAGGTCATTTTGACTTTTTTGCCGACGGTGAAAAAATCAGTGTTTTCATCGTCCATGTCAAAATCGTCTCCGGTCATGTCGTACATATCCAGATCGGCATGGCCGGAGCGTTCAAACTGGTCAATGGACTGAATCGTACCATCAATCAGCTTCTTGATGCGTGTCAATGTCAGCTGGAACGAGCATACAGAGCTTTCCAGCCGCTTCAGCAGGTTAATACTCATCAACCGACAAATACCCTGCTCACGGCCTCTCTGGGTCAGATTTTCTCCCTTATTGTGCGACAGCTCCTGATATTTCTGGATCTTACTTGCGAAGATGTAGTTGGAGGGCATATAGACGCACAAGCTCAGCTGAATCAGCTGCTCATAAATTTCGTTGTAGTTGATGGCATTATTCAGGTCTGTCAGACATGGCCGAACGGAGATCGGCTTCAACCGCTCTGGGAACTTTCCGATAGCGTTGGTGTTGTAGTACTTCTCGATATGCTTCCGAGAACGTGCGATGGTAACACTGTCCAGCAGCTCGAAGAAATCGAAATCCAATGTCCGCAGCAGCGCATCCGTGGTTCTCTCTTCTGGTTTCAGTTTGCTCCATGCGTTAAAGGCTTTCTGCGCCTGCTTGAAGATGTCCTCAATGCTTTTTGAGGTGTTCAGCTTTTCATCCAGATACTCGGAGCTTCCCTCATAGGCAAGAGCCAGCTGATTTTTCAAATCCACAAAGCGGTTGTTGACCGGCGTTGCCGAAAGCATCAGCACCTTGGTCTTAACTCCGGCACGGATCACCTTGTCCATCAGCCGCTGGTAACGGTTGTCCTGCGTCTTGCTGTGCGTACCGATGCCGTTGCGGAAGTTGTGCGATTCATCAATGACGACCAGATCATAGTTGCCCCAGTTCAGACGATCCAGGTCGAGGCCATTCGACTTTCCGCCGCTTCTGGACAGGTCTGTATGGAACAGGACATCATAATTCAGCCGATCCGATGCAATCGGGTTGTTCACATAGTTGTCCTTATAGGTATTCCAGTTTTCCGCCAGCTTTTTGGGACACAGCACCAGAACCGACTTGTTTCGATTCTCATAATACTTTACGACTGCCAGTGCGGTAAAGGTCTTGCCAAGGCCAACACTGTCCGCAAGGATGCAGCCGTTGTACTTTTCCAGCTTATTGATGATAGCAAGCACCGCATCCTTCTGGAAGTCGTACAGCAGACTCCAGATTTTGCTCTGCTTGAATCCGGTTGCCTCATTCGGCAGTTCGTCTTCTGAGATGTCGTCCAAAAAACTCGCTGAACACATGATACAGTGTCATAAAGTAGATGAACTCCGGGGAATTTTCAGCATAAGCCGTGCTGATATTCTCCAGTACTACATCTGTGACATCCTGCATTTTGTCCCGGTCGTTCCACAGGGTATCGAACAACTTCATGTACTGCTGTGCGAACGGAGCCTCCATGCAGTTGACCATGTTGTAGCTGTTATTTCCGCGCTCACAGCCAATATCAACTGTCGTAAATCCGCCAATCGGCATATAGGCGGTCTGTGCTGCGCCGGAATCCACAGTCATAAAGCCAGCCATATTTTCACCGGTGGTGTTCGATTTGAACGTAGCCTTCCTTCTGATCCAGTCTGCACACTCCTTTGCGATGGCTCTCTGGGTCATCTCATTGCGCAGTTTGATTTCAAACTCTGTACCGTAAAGGCTTGTTTCACGAGAAATGCGGGGAATGTAGAACTCCCGCTTCTGCTTTTCAGCCTTTTCTTTCACAAACGTGGGGGATGTAAAGATAAATTCAAACTCGTCTATGGTTTCCAGCTGCTTCTTTAGCTCTTTGTAAGCATACATCGAAAAGCAGGCTGCCGCAATAGACACCCTGCTGCCTTTTTTGATTTCCACTCGCAGATCATCTCGAACGGTATTGGTGATGTTATCCAGAATTTTCATATCATCCACCGGTTTTATGCTTATCCGCATTCTTTTATAGCCTTGACTATGAAGGCGCTCTTACAAAACTCTATTTCTATTATATCACCCGCTTTTTCCCCTGTAAACGAAAAAGCTGACGGTGTGTAGCGTGCAGCATCCATCAGCTTTTCGTGATACAAAAATCGGCACCCACTTTTCAGCGAGTGCCGATTTTGTTACCCTATAGTGCGCTTTGATTTTTGGCGTAAGTGGCGTAAGTTTGGCGTAAATCCGCTTTTGCGCGCTCCAAAAATCAAGGATTCATGCGGTTTTTTGGCAGTTATTAGTACATGCCGCCCATGTCACCGCCGGCGGGGGCTGCCGGTGCCGGGGGCTCCGGCAGGTCAGCGACCAGGCTTTCGGTGGTCAGAACCATAGCGGCAACGCTGGAAGCATTCTCCAGAGCGGAGCGGGTGACCTTGGTCGGGTCAACAATGCCGGCTTCGATCATATCGTCAACATATTCTTCCTTCTGGCGTCATAGCCGTAGTTGGGCTTGCCGGCCTGCAGAATGTTGTTGATGATAACGCTGCCTTCCAGGCCAGCGTTTGCGGCGATCTGGCGCAGAGGAGCTTCCAGAGCCTTGCGGACGATCTTAGCGCCAGTGCGCTCATCGCCTTCCAGCTCGCTGACCAGCTTATCAACAGCGGGGATAGCGTTGATGGTAGCGGTGCCGCCGCCAGCAACGATACCCTCTTCAACAGCAGCCTTGGTTGCGTTCAGGGCGTCCTCGATGCGGAGCTTCTTATCCTTCATCTCAACTTCGGTAGCAGCGCCGACCTTGATGACAGCTACGCCGCCAGCCAGCTTGGCCAGGCGTTCCTGCAGCTTTTCACGGTCAAAGTCAGAGGTAGCGGAAGCGATCTGGGAACGGATCTGGGCAACGCGGTCAGCAATGGCCTGCTTATCGCCAGCGCCACCGACGATGGTGGTGTTCTCCTTGCCAACCTTGACCTGGCGGGCGCTGCCCAGCAGCTGGATGGTAGCGTCCTTGAGCTCATAGCCCAGGTCGCTGCTGATGACGGTGCCGCCGGTCAGGATGGCGGATATCCTGCAGCATTTCCTTGCGGCGGTCGCCAAAGCCGGGAGCTGACAGCAACCACATTCAGGCCGCCGCGCAGACGGTTGATGATGAGGTTGGACAGTGCGTCGCCCTCAACATCCTCAGCGATGATGAGCAGCTTGCGGCCGGACTGGATCACGGACTCCAGCAGAGGAACGATATCCTGGAACACGCTGATCTTTTTTATCGGTGATCAGCACGCTGCAGTCCTCGTAAACGGTTTCCATCTTCTCGGTATCGGTGACCATGTACGGGGTAACGTAGCCACGGTCAAACTGCATGCCTTCCACTACCTCGGTGTAGGTTTCAGCAGTGGTCTTGTTCTCCTCAATGGTGATCACGCCGTCAGCAGTAACCTTTTCCATAGCGTCAGCGATCAGCTGGCCGATCTGTGCATCACCGGCAGAAACGGTGCCGACACGGGCGATATCCTTGCTGCCGTTGACTTTCTGGCTGTGTGCCTTGACGGCCTCAACAGCGGTGTTGACAGCCTTCTGGATGCCGCGCTTGATGTCCATCGGGTTTGCACCGGCGGTAACGTTCTTCATGCCCTCGGTAACAAGAGCCTGTGCCAGAACGGTAGCGGTGGTGGTGCCGTCGCCGGCAGCATCGTTGGTCTTGGTGGCAACTTCACGCACGAGCTGTGCACCCATGTTCTCGAAAGCGTCTTTCAGCTCAATTTCCTTTGCGATGGTAACGCCATCGTTGGTGATGACCGGGCTGCCGAACTTCTTGCCCAGAACAACGTTGCGGCCTTTGGGGCCCAGGGTGATCTTAACGGTATCAGCCAGCTGGTCAATGCCGGCGCAAAGAGCCTTGCGGGCATCTTCGCCCTGCTTAATCTGTTTTGCCATAAATCAGCATCTCCTTTTATCAGTAAGAACAGTTAAAGTTTACTCAACGATTGCCAGGATATCGCTCTGGCGGACAATGGTGCATTCCTCGCCGTCAACCTTGACTTCGGTGCCGGAGTACTTGCTGGTGAGGACCTTATCGCCAACCTTGACGATCATCTCACGTCTTTGCCATCGACATTGCCGCCGGGGCCGACTGCGATAACTTCAGCAACCTGCGGCTTTTCCTTGGCGGAACCGGTCAGGATCAGGCCGCCCTTGGAGGTCTCTTCTTCTTCAACGAGTTTGATCACAACGCGATCAGCAAGAGGTTTGATTTTCATGATGAAATATCCTCCTATAATTAAAGTTTCTTTGAAACATTTTGTTTAGCACTCTTTTCTCTTGAGTGCTAAATCTATTATAGCGTTCCTTTACCAAAAATCAACCCCTTGAAGTATAAAATTTTTTGTGAACAGTGTTTTTGTCGTTTATTCGTTGTAATTTATTAGCGTTCCGGGCTGTTTTCTATCTGTTTTTGGTCTTGGCTGGCAGACTGCCCGGCTGAATGGCACACTGGCACTGCAAATAAAGGCGTGCTTTGGTGGGGATCAGCCTTCGCCGGGGCGGTGCCAGTGCAGGGTAAGCTCCGCCCGCAGCACCCCCTGCGTGCTGCCATAACGGTTTTGCAGCCAGAAACACAGGTCGAGCGGGTCGGCATCCGGGCCGTTTATTCCGTACAGCGCCGTTATCAAACCGTCAAATTCCCGGTTGGCGGCTGCGGCAAATGCCACCTGCAGTTCGGCATCCGGGCGGGCGGCGGGAGTCAGGTCTTTCAGTTCCACATCCCGCAGGGTCAGGTTTACCCGCACGCTGCCGGGGGCCAGTACCTGCACATCGGCGGCGGCTTTGGCGGCAAGGTACAGGTCATCCGGCAACGTGCAGTCCAACCGATGGGCCTGGCCGCACAGAATAGCCGCCAGCTGGGCAGCCAACGGGCTTTGCGTCTGGCGGGCTGTATTGGCAGCGGTATCATAAAACAGCATGGCGTATTCCCCGCCCGCACTGACGGGCACAGCGGCGGTTTCGGCATTATCAAACAGGGTTTGCAGGCCGCAGTGCAGCTGCTGCTTTTCTTCCAGAGCTTTCAAGTTTTCGTACAAGGTCGGCGTTTGGTCCTGGATGGGCATCTGCACGGCAGGATCCAGCACAAACACGGCGATTTCCGGCGCGGGGCGGGCGGTGCTTTGCAACAGCTGAGCGATTTCTTCTGCCAGCGGCCAGCTGCACCCGGCAGGCAGAACGGCAAGGTCCATCAGGCCGTAAAACGGCTGGCCGTTCATGGTTTGGGCGGCGGCATTCCAGGCGGCAGCACAGGTAGCGCCGCTGCCGGTAAAGGTTTTGCAGGCGGCGGAATCCTCGCTTTGCTGGTCACTGGTCAAAAGCGTGACCGTGTAACCGGCATCCTGCGCGGTAAAAAACACCGCCCGCACAATTTCCCTGTGGGAAAGCAGCTGCCCGCCGCAGCCCGCCAACAGGCAGCCCAGCAGCACCGCCGCCATCAAGCGGGATGTTTTTATGCATGATATCAGCCATTGGCAGCCTCCTGTTACCATCACAACCGCAGCGAAGCCCCAGCAGACGGCACTGCGCCAATAAAATGCCTGTTCCAGCGGCACGGTGCGCAGCACAGCACACAACAGAGCCATGCCGCCAAAGTACAGCGGGTAACGGTCCAGCCCGGCGGCAGCGCTGCCCGCCCCGCGCGACCACCCCACAGTTCCACCATGGCATACAGGTACAGTGCCAGCCGCACCGTGACTGCCATGCACCACAGCAAAATTTGCAGCCATTCCAGCCGGTTAAAAATTGAAAGCGCCCCGCACTGTGCAGCCCCTGCACCGGGGTTTGGCGGGTGGGCATGGCCGCGCCAAAAACAGCTCCAGCAGCAGGTGGACCGCGGCATCAAAGCCCAGTGCTGACGCGGCAAATGTTACTGCCTTGCGGCAGCGCTGGCCGGGCTGCGGAGGCCAAAGGGCAAACAGCAGATATTCCGGCGGGAGCGCCAGCTGAGAAACAAACGCCGCCTGCCAGTCCTGCCCTGTCAGCGGTGCCGCATGCAGGTTGGGTACACGCAGCGCGGCGCGACGAGAATACCATGATTGCCATACACGCGGCACCGAACACCAACAAGGCGTTGGCCGTCTGGCGCAGGGCGGGCTCCCGCGGAGGTAGATGACCGGTGCCAGCACGACAAAACAGGTGCCCGCCAGCCCCAGTGTACCGGGGTACACGCTGCCAAACAGGGCGTGCAGGCGCAGAATTTCCAATGCTGAACTGATTGCCAGCAAAACACAGAGAACTTTTTGCAGCAGGGCGTTTCCCTGCCAGCTGGTCGACACTAACAGAAGCACAGCGGCCAGCACCGCCGCGCTGGCGGGCAGAGCCAGCAGCCCTGCCCGCGCCCAATAACCGGTGTGCAGCCGCAGCAGCGTATCGGCCAGAATGCTGAGGAGCAGCACGGGGTAAAATCCACATTACTCTTTGCATGGCGCGGCAGCACCTCCCCTTTTGTGCCAGGTGGGACCAGATGGCCCGCACAAAACCATCCCGCAAGGCTGCCTTGCCCGGCGGCATGAGCGGGTAAAGATAATCATAACCGAACGGGTCGCTGCCGCAGGCCATGGCCAGAATCAGCAGCGCCCCGCAGGCCAGCCCCGGCACACCGAACAGTCCCGCCAGCAGTATGACCGCAAAGCGGAACAGAATCGACTGTTCATACAGCGCCGGGACTGCCAGGGTGGCGATGGTGGCCGCCGCGGCCATGGTGAGCACCGGCACGCTGATGATGCCCGCCGAGACAGCGGTTTCGCCAATGATGAGCGCCCCCACAAGGCTGACGGTGTGGCTGATGGATTTGGGGGCGCGCAGCCCAGCTTCACGCACAATTTCCAGCAGCAGGGTCACGGCCAGCATTTCCGGCATGGGCGGTAGCGGCGTGGAGGCTTCGCCCTGGGCCAGTTTGGCCAGCAGGTGCACGGGGATCAGCTCCGGCGCAAAGCTGACTGCCATGACATACAGCCCCGGCCCAAACACCGCCAGCAAAAACGCCAGATATTTGAGCAGGCGGATGAGACCGGCAAACACTGCGCCGGAAGAATAATCGTCCAGGCATTCAAAGTGCTCGGCAAAAAAGCTGGGCACCACCATGGCAAGCGGGCTGCCGGATACAAGGATAACGATTTTGCCCTCACAGATGCGGGCGCAGGCGGTGGCCGGGCGCTCGGTATAGGCTGCCGCGGGGAAAAGGTTGAGCTTGTCCTGCTTGAGGAACGAGGCAAAATAGGTGCTGTCCAGCAGGACGGGGATTTGTACCCCGGCCAGCCGCTGTTTGAGGGTTTGCACCACATCCGCCGGGGCCAGGGCGGTATCATAACAGATGGCGTACTCGGTTTTGGCACGGGTGTTGGCGGTGCAGATCTCCGCCGTAAAGCTGCCGGTGCGGAACTGGCGGCGCAGCTGGGAAATGTTATTGCGCAGGTGCTCGGTAAAGGCATCCTGCGGGCCGCGCATGTTGCCTTCCCCGCTGGGGTTGGTCACGCTGCGGCCCGGCATATCCTGGGTGGAAAACGCCAGCGCCTGGCCGCTGCCCTCCACCAGCAGCACGGCCATGCCGCCGGCGAGGGCTTCCACCAGCTGGGTACGGGTGGTGATGGGGTTTTGCTCTGTGGGTAGGCAGCTTTGCTCTGCCAGGTACTGCACCAGCTGCGGCCCGGCCTTGCAGCCCGGCACGCCTTGACCCAGTGCGTGCAGCACCATGATGCAGAGTTTTTCCGGCGAAGAAAGCCCCGCAAACATGGCGATGCAGCAGCGGCAGCCGCAAATCGTAAAGCTTTTGGTATAGAAATCCGATGAGCCGCCAAACATAGTTTGCAGAAACGCCTGATTTTCAGCAAGGGCCTGCCCCAGCGGCTGGTTATCCGCAGTTGTCATGTAATCACCTTCCCTTGCTGTTCAGTGTGACCCAAAAACGGCAGGGATAAACGCAGGAGGTGTTTTTATGCTTGCATCGGTTTTGCATACCGTAATTATTTATGCTGTGGTTATTTTTGCCATGCGGCTGATGGGCAAGCGGCAGCTGGGGGAATTGCAGCCATCCGAGCTGGTAACAACGTTCATGATTTCCAATGTTGCCTCCATCTGCATTGATGAGCCGGATTTGCCGCTGCTTTCCAGCCTGGTGCCGATTTTATTGATTGCGGTGCTGGAAATCTTGAACTCAACCGCCGCCTATTACCTGCCCGGCTATGCGGCGCTGCTGTTTGGGAGACCGGTGACGGTAATCCAGGATGGGCAGATCCGGCAGGATGCACTGCAGCATCTGCGCATGACGCCGGGCGATCTGATGGAAGCGCTGCGCGGCAAGGATATTTTTGACCCGCGGCAGGTAGTATGGGGTGTGGTGGAGCCCAGCGGGAGTATCAGCGCCGCGCAAAAGTGGCGGACGACAGCCCGCTGCTGCCGCTGTTGGTAGACCAGGAAGTTTACCCCGAAAATCTGGCCCAGCTGGGGCGCAATGAAGCCTGGCTGGATACCGACCTTGCCAGGCGCGGGATGCGGCGGGCAGAGGTACTGGCTTACCTTGGCAATAAGGAAAGCTGCGTTGTGATACAAAAAGACCGCCCAGAACGGGCGGTCTGAAAAACCGGAAAGTACAGGTGGTTTTTGAATGAAGCGCAACTGGTATGCCATCGCCATTCTGGTCCTGCTGGCGGCGGTGCTGCTTGGCTGCAAACAGTATGTAAGCGCCACTGCGGGCAGCCTGCGCGCCAGGTGCAAAGCGCTTATGCGCAGACACTGACGCAGCAGTACCCGCAGGCGCAGCAGGCTTTCCGGCAGGCCGCGCGCAGTGCAAGGCAGGCCAGCAAAAAGCTGGGGCTGCTGGTGCGCCGCAACGCGCTGGATCGCATGAACGAAACCATGGCGGTTTTGCCGCAGTATGCCAACCCGGAAAACCAGGCCGACCTTGCGGTGGAAGCTGCACGGGTGCTGGCGCAGATCGACCAGCTGGAGCAGTGCTTTACAGGCACATTTTAGCCCTGCATGCCGCCGTTTTTGCGCGGGAATCCAGCATGTCTTTCAGCTCATCCATAAAGGTGTTGACATCGCTGAACTGGCGGTAGACGGAAGCAAAGCGCACATAGGCACGTCGTCCATCTTTTTCAGCTGCTCCATGGCAAGGTTCCCAATATAGACGGAGGTCACTTCCCTGTCGTAAGAGTTCAGCAGCACCTGTTCAATGCGGCTGACGGCGGCATCCAGCTGCTCATAGCTGACGGGGCGCTTTTCGCAGGCGCGCAGCATGCCGTTGAGCAGTTTCTGGCGGTCGAACACTTCACGCGAACGGTCTTTTTTGATGACCATCAGGGGCACAGTTTCCACGATCTCATAGGTGGTAAAGCGTTTTTTTGCAGGAAAGGCACTCGCGGCGGCGGCGGATCTTTTCGCCGTCCTCCGTGGGGCGCGAATCAATTACCTTGGATTCATCGGCACCGCAGTACGGGCAACGCATAGCAAAGTTCCTCCTGGTTTACGCTTTCTTGGGGGCGGGGGCAGCCTTGCGGGTCTATAGCTGACCCACAGCTGGGTTGCAATACACATGGTGCTGTAAACACCGCTGACCATGCCAAACAGCAGCGGCACCGCAAAGGTGAAGATGCTGTCCAGCTTGAAGATGATGGACACCACGCAGACGATTGCCAGTGCAATGCAGGTGGTGATACTGGTCATCATGGAACGGCCAAAGCTCTGGTTGATGGACAGGTTGACCAGCTCCGGCAGGGACATCTTTTTGCCGTAAAGGCCGGTGTTCTCGCGGATACGGTCATAGATAACAACGGTATCGTTGATGGAGTAGCCCAGAATGGTAAGCATAGCTGCAATAAAGTTGCCGTTGAGGGGAATGCGCAGCAGAACAAAGACGCCGTACACAACAAACATATCGTGCAGCAAAGCAACGATTGCCATGGCACCGGCGGACCAGCCGCCAATGCGGCGGAAACGCACGGCAACGTACAGCAAAATCAGCACGCAGGCAGCCACAACAGCCACAACGCTCTTGGCCAGGAACTCGTTGCCGATGGTGGGGTTGACGTTGCTGACTTCCTGCTGGACAAACTGGTTGTCCGGGTAGGTGGTGTTCAGGGTTTCGATCATGCTATCCAGCTGCTCGGTGGAAAGGGTCTCGCTGCCGGGCAGGTTGATGGTCAGGGTCTGTGCACCGGAAACATCAGTGCCGGTCTGTACGGTCAGGTTGCTCTGGCCCAGCTCGGCGGCTACCGTCTGCTTGACATTGTTCAGGTCAACATCGCCCTGGTAGCCAACGGTAACCATAGCGCCACCCTTGAACTCGATATCCATGGTAACGCCGAAGACAAAGCTGAACACCAGCACCACGCAACCAGAACGCCGGAGAAGGTGTAGAACTTCTTGCGGTTGCCGACAAAGTTGATGTTGGGGCACTTGTAAGTCTTTTTGCCATCCTTGGAACCGCCATACAGAACGGGGTTGCGGAACGCCTTGCAGCGGGATGCACCACGGATCATAATGCGGGTTGCAAACACGCCAAAGACAAAGTTGAGCAGAACACTGGTGAGCAGCGTGAAGCCGAAAGAGTAGATGCTGCCAGCCGTGGAAGGACCAAACATGAAGAAGATGGGGTTGAACACTTTGCCCCAGAAGCCATCGGTGGGGCCAAAAGCACCCATCAGCAGGGCTGCAACGATGACAATGGTCACGTTGCCGTCAATGATGGGGGTCAGGCCCATCTTGAAGCCGCTGGCGATAGCGCCATCCAGCGTTTTGCCGTTGCCAAGCTCTTCTTTGATGCGCTCAGCGGTGATAACGTTGGCGTCAACGCCCATACCGATACCAAGGATGATACCGGCGATACCGGGCAGGGTCAGCGTGGAGCCATTGAACACGGTGAAGTAACCGGAAACAAATGCCAGCGTGGCGACAACCTGGCCAAACAGAGAGATGACCGCAATGGTACCGGGCAGACGGTAACGCACGATCATGAGCAGAGCCACAAAGGCAAAGGCAATGATGCCGGCCAGCACCATCACATCCAGGCTCTTAGCGCCCAGGGTGGGGCTGATGGTGGAGAAGCTTTCGGCCGAGAGGGCAAAAGGCAGAGAACCGGAGTTAATCTGGTTTGCCAGCGCGGTGACCTGGTCCTGGGTGAAAGAACCTTCGATCACAGCGTTGCCGTCCGTGATGGCAGTCTTGACGGTAGCGGTGGAGATGTTCTCGCCGTCCAGCCAGATGGAGATGGTGCCGTTGGACTGGGCTGCCAGCTCGGTGGTGGCCTCAGCAAACTTTTTGGCACCGTCAGCGCTGAACTGCAGCTGAACAACATAACCGTTCTCCTGGTTGTAGCCTGCGGTTGCGGACGTCACATCGTCACCGCTCAGGATCTCTTCGCCGTCGGCAGTAGAGCCCTTGCGGAACACCATCTCGGCGGTGGTGCCGATCTCGTCAATGGCGGTCTGGGGATTAAAGTCGGTTTCGCCGGTTTTTGCCGAGGGGAAACGGACGATGATGCGGTCCTTGTTATAGTCCACATAATCCTCATAGTCGGTAATGCCAAGGCCGACCAGACGGTCTTCGATGACGGTTTTGGCCGCGGTCATCTGGTCATCGGTGGCTTCCACACCGTCAGCCGGCATGAACGTCACGTCCACGCCGCCGCGGATGTCGATACCGAAGCGGATATCCTCCGCGCCCTTGATGTAGACGTTCTTGGTATCGCCGTATGTGTAGCTCACGCCGAACAGGGCGGTAAACGAGAACACGACGATCAGCAGCGCCGTGACAATCAGATGCCACGACTTCCCTCTCTTATTCATATGTACCTCCAAACATTGCCCGCGCACCGGCACGGGGCGGGGTTTTTATTACCGGCGTATGCGCGTTGCCACACACCGCCATGCAGGGAAGCAGCCGCCTGCCGGAAAGCAGGCGGCTTTTTCCCTTTTTACAGGCGCACCCGGCCGGGAAAACCGGGCGTACCTGTTTTAACTATGTAGGATGGCTGCTTATTTTATTCTGCCAGCAGCTTTTCGACCACAGCCAGGCGCACGCAGACGGTGAGCAGCATGGATGCGGTTTCTACCTCAGACAGACTGGGGTAAGTGGGGGCAATGCGCAGGTGGGAATCCTGCGGGTCAATGCCATAAGGGAACGCTGCGCCGGCGCCGGTCAGGGTCAGGCCGCAGTCCTTGCAGAGCTGGGCTACACGCTTGGCACAGCCGGGCATGACATACAGGCTGATGAAGTATCCGCCTTTGGGATTGGTCCAGTGGGCGATATCGCCGCAGGGGGTCAGCTCATGGGCAAAGGTGGTTTTGACTGCGTCAAAGCAGGGCACCAGGCGGCGGCGATGCTTGGCCATATGCTGCAGCACGCCGTCCTTGTTCTTCAGGAAGCGGACATGGCGCAGCTGGTTCATCTTGTCATAGCTGATGATCATGACAGAGAAGCGCCTGCAGATATAAGCCAAAGATTTTTCACTGCATGCCAAGGCAGAAACACCAGCGCCGGGGAAGGTGATCTTGCTGGTAGAGGTGAACATGAAAACGCGGTCCTCGGTGCCATACTGCTTGCTTTCATTCAGCAGCACCGGGGTCTCGATGATTTCATCGGTCAGGTGGTGGACAATGTAAGCTTCGTCCCAGAAAATCTTGAAATCCGGGGCAGCGGTCTTCATGGATGCAAAGCGGCGGATGGTTTCATCGCTGTAGACATAGCCATCGGGGTTGGAGTACTGCGGTACGCACCAGATGCCCTTGATGGTGTCGTCTTCGGCAACCAGCTTTTCCACCATATCCATATCGGGGCCGTCCGGCGTCATGGGGATGGTGATCAGCTCAAAGCCAAACTCCTCGGTGATTTTGAAATGGCGGTCATAGCCGGGGGCCGGGCAGAGGAACTTGCGGTGCTCCACCTGGGACCACGGGCAGGGGGATTCCGGGAAGCCAAAGGTATGACCTATGCTGATAAGGTTGTACATCAGCTGCAGGCTGGAGTTGCCGCCCACAAAAACCTCGCTGGACTTAACGCCCATCACATCGGCAAACAGCGCGGGCTTCTTCCAAACCTTCCAAGTTGCCATAATTGCGGGCATCATAGCCATTCTCGGTGGTATAGTCACTCATTTTCAGCAGATCCATGGCCAGGTCCATCTGATGAGGCCTGGTTTACCACGGGCCATGTTGAGCTTAAGGCCCTTGGCCTTGAACTCGGCATAGGATTGTTCCAGCGCAGCCTTTTCTGCACGGAGCTGGTCTTTGGACATTTCAAAATAATTTGCCATAATCATTTCCCCCTAGATCGTGGGCTGCCATGGTGCTGCACGCGCACAGGGCAGGTCCAGGTACGTTTCCCTCTTGTGTCCGCTTGTATGCACAGAGCATACAGTTTTCAGACATACATATTAGTATAAACGAAACGGCCACAATATACAAGCAGTTTTGAAATTTTTCCCACAAAAAGCAGGCGGTTTTTGCCCCAAAAGCAGGTAAAGAAGAATGGATAACCAGCCATAGATTTCTATATTGACCTTTCAGCGTGGACATGTTACACTTTTGTTGTAATAAGTTGTACGCATATTTATTCATGAGCTCAACTTTTGTCCGGCCGGGCAGCACAACTGGAGTATGGTTATGGAACAGCATGTCACCTTCCGGCGCGTGGCCGGTATGCTGGTGGGCATTGTGATCATCAGCCTTGGTGTTGCCCTTTTCAAGTTTGCCCATCTGGGCAACGACCCTTTCAACGCGCTCAACATCCGCTCTGCGGAGCTTGCCGGGCTGACCCTTGGCGTACAGAACCTGATTTATAACGCGGTATTTTTCACGATGCAGATGATTTGGGGCCGCAGATATGTCGGCTTTGGCACCGTTGCAAATGCCGTTTGCTGTGGGTTTATCATCACGTTTTTTCTATGATTTCCTCACTGCGCATTTTGCACAGGCCGCTACCCTGCCCGCACAGCTGGCGTGGGTGGCTGCAGCGGTGGTGTGCACCTCACTTGGCATTTCGCTGCACCAGACCTCCGATTTGGGGGTTGCCCCGTATGATTACCTGGCGCTGGGCCTGCGGGACCACACGCCACTCCCCTATTTCTGCTGCCGCCTTTTTACGGATACGCTGTGCGCATTACTGGCTTTTTTGCTGGGCGGGCTGCTGGGGCTGGGCACCCTGATCTGTGCGTTCTGCCTGGGACCGCTGATCCAGTTTTTCAACACCCATGTTTCCGAAAACGTGTTGCAATATGTTCCAACCGGGCAGCAGGCATAATATTTACCAGCGGCGCAATCATAATTTTGCAGCGGCGGCAGCTTTGGCTTGCCGCTGCTTTTGGTTGTTTAATGGCATTTTATCTAAATTTGGTGTAAGATATAAGAAAACATAGATTTAGGAGCGTAACAAAACAAGATGGCACAACAAAACAAGATGGCACAACAAAACAAGAGCAATTCCCTGACCGAAGGCAGTGTAGCGCGCGGCATGCTGCTGTTTGCGATCCCTATTTTTATCAGCAATTTGTTCCAGCAGCTGTACAACGCGGCAGACTCGCTGATTGTGGGCAACTTTTTGGGCGGCGAGGCGCTGGCGGCAGTTGGTTCTTCCGGCAGCCTGATTTTCCTCTTGACCGGCTTTGTGAACGGCGTAGCGCTGGGTGCCGGTGTGCTGATTGCCCGCTACTTTGGCGCAAAGGACTGGGAGAGCCTGGAAAAAGCCATCCACACCACAGTGGCGCTGGGCCTGGCCGCCGGGGCGGTGCTGACGGTTGTGGGCGTGATTTTGACCCCGCAGATCCTGCACTGGATGGGCACGCCGGAGGATGTTATCGGCAACTCGGTCGCCTACTTCCGCACCTACTTTTTGGGTTCCATTGCAGTGGTCATGTACAATGTGGGTGCCAGCATTCTGCAATCGGTCGGCAACAGCCGCAGCCCTATGAAGTACCTGATTACAGCATCGCTCATTAACATTGTGCTGGACCTACTGTTTATCGGCGTACTGGGGTACGGCGTGGCTGCGGCCGCATTTGCCACGATTATCTCCCAGTCAGTCAGTGCCATTCTGGCATTCTCCAAGCTGATGCGCAGCAAGGAAGCCTGGGCTGTGAGCTGGCGCAAGGTTCGGTTTGACGGCCCCATGCTGCATGGCGTTATTTTGCAGGGCCTGCCCTCCGGCATCCAGAACTCGGTCATCTCGCTGGCAAATGTTATTGTGCAGGCAAACATCAACTCGTTTGGCGCACTGGCCATGGCCGGGTGCGGCTCTTACAGCAAGGTGGAAGGTTTTGCTTTCCTGCCGGTCACCTGCTTTTCGATGGCACTGGCCACTTTTGTCAGCCAGAATGTGGGTGCGGGCAAACCTGACCGCGTGCACAAGGGTATGCGTTTTGGCGTGATTTGTTCGATTACGCTGGCCGAGTGCGTCGGCGTTGCGGTTTGCCTGCTGGCGCCTTGGCTGATTGGTGCGTTCAGCAGCGAGGCCGATGTGGTCGCCTTTGGCGTGCGGCAGGCACACACCATTGCGCTGTTTTACTTTTTGCTTGCGTTCAGCCACTGCTGCGCCGGCATCCTGCGCGGATTGGGCCGCCCCATTGTGCCCATGGCCGTTATGCTGGCGGTCTGGTGCGCATTGCGCATTACTTACATTACGGTAACGCTGCACTTTATCCATGATATCGGGGTCATCTTCTGGGCATACCCTCTGACCTGGAGCATCTCTTCTCTGCTGTTCCTGCATTACCTGCGGCATTGCACGATTCCCCGTGTCGGCGGCGGCGCACCGCACGATATGAAAGATGTGTGATGTGGGCGGATACAAAAACACATCACATATAAAATAACGGGTACACTGCCACATGAAGTGAGCTGCTTTGCCGTTCGCCGCAAATAAACCATTCGCTTTTTTACACTCTGGGCGGCAGGGCTTTGCGGATTGACAATTCCCCCGTTTTCGTCGCTACAATACCATACAGTTAGCCGCCGTGGCGGAACGTGGCAGACGCAAGGGACTTAAAATCCCTCGGTGGAAACATCGTACCGGTTCGATCCCGGTCGGCGGCACTGGCTGAGCCTTACCGGATTTTCCGGTAAGGCTCTTCTTTTTTTGTGGGTTGCCCCTTTGCATAACCGCTGCAG
>ENA-OQAX01000030-OQAX01000030.1-human-gut-metagenome-genome-assembly--contig:-NODE-30-length-26993-cov-2.655326_pt1 | contig 26993 bp, 31 predicted proteins | sample MGYA00242741_ERZ504539 | MGnify/ENA primary metagenome ERZ504539 (study PRJEB26092, sample SAMD00036277) | human gut metagenome | host: Homo sapiens | study: EMG produced TPA metagenomics assembly of... | reverse complement strand
CGGAAAATATAATTGTTTTCTGTGCATTTGCAGGGAGTGTAGCAACTCTTAGTGCCTGGAAATCTGCGTTATTCGAAAAAATCTCACTGTCTGAGCGAAGCGAGTTTTGAGATTTTTTTTCGAATGGTTTTAGCTGATTTTCAGACACTTAGAGTTCCTAGCTCCCGAAACCGCACAGAAAACAATTATATTTTCCGGAGCGTCCACATTCAAAAAAGGAGACAACAAACCATGGAAAAACAGAAAATAACTACATCACTACCGCCATTGCCTATACATCTGGCAAACCGCACATCGGCAACACCTATGAAGTAGTTTTAGCCGACGCCATCGCCCGCTACAAACGCCAGCAGGGCTATGACGTATTCTTCCAGACAGGAACCGATGAACATGGTCAGAAAATCGAATTAAAAGCCGAAGAAGCCGGAATCACCCCAAAAGAATTCGTAGACAACGTATCCGGTGAGATCAAAAGAATCTGGGATCTGATGAACACATCCTACGACAAATTCATCCGTACCACAGATGAAGACCACGAAAAACAGGTCAAAAAAATCTTCAAAAAAATGTAACGCAAAAGGCGACATCTACAAAGGACACTACGAAGGAATGTATTGTACACCATGTGAATCTTTCTTTACAGAATCCCAGCTTGTAGACGGCAAATGTCCGGACTGCGGCCGCCCATGTGTACCTGCAAAAGAAGAAGCATACTTCTTCAAAATGAGCAAATATGCTGACAAACTTATCGACTACATCAATACACATCCGGATTTCATCCAGCCGGAATCCCGTAAAAACGAGATGATGAATAACTTCCTTCTCCCGGGACTTCAGGATCTCTGTGTATCCAGAACTTCCTTCAAATGGGGAATTCCGGTAGACTTTGATCCGAAACACGTAGTATATGTATGGCTTGATGCCCTTACAAACTATATTACAGGAATCGGCTACGACTGCGATGGCGAAAGCACAGAACAGTTTAACAAACTCTGGCCTGCAGACCTGCATCTGATCGGTAAAGACATCATTCGTTTCCATACAATTTACTGGCCGATTTTCCTGATGTCACTGGATCTGCCGCTTCCGAAACAGGTATTCGGACATCCATGGCTTCTCCAGGGTGATGGTAAGATGAGTAAATCACAAGAACGTAATCTATGCAGATGAACTGGTAGACTTCTTCGGTGTAGATGCAGTCCGCTACTTCGTACTTCATGAAATGCCATTCGAGAATGATGGTGTGATCACATGGGAACTGATGGTAGAGCGTCTCAATTCTGAACTCGCTAACACCCTTGGAAACCTTGTAAACCGTACCATTTCCATGTCAAACAAATATTTCGGCGGTTTGGTAGAAAACAAAGGCGTTACAGAACCTGTAGATGATGATCTGAAGAACTTCATTCTCTCCGTACCTGCCAAAGTAAACGAAAAAATGGATAAACTCCGCGTGGCAGATGCAATGACAGAAGTATTCACAATCTTCAAACGCTGCAACAAATACATCGACGAAACAATGCCATGGGCTCTTGCTAAGGATGAAGAGAAAAAAGACCGTCTTGCAACAGTTCTCTACAATCTGGTTGAGGGAATCTGCATTGGTGCGGTTCTGCTGAAATCCTTTATGCCGGAAACAACAGAGAGAATCCTTGCCCAGTTAAATGCACAGGACAGAGAACTGGAAGACCTTAAGACCTTTGGCCTCTATCCGTCAGGAAATAAAGTAACTGAAAAACCGGAGATCCTTTTCGCCCGTCTTGACCTGAAAGAAGTACTTGCAAAGGTGGCAGAGCTTCATCCGCCGAAAGCAGAAGAACCTGCAAAAGAAGAAAAAGAAGACGTAATTGATATCGAAGCAAAACCTGAGATCACATTTGAAGATTTCGGCAAGCTTCAGTTCCAGGTTGGTAAGATCATCAAATGTGAAGAAGTAAAGAAATCAAAGAAACTTCTCTGCTCACAGGTACAGATCGGAAGCCAGGTGCGTCAGATCGTATCCGGAATCAAAGCACACTACAGTGCAGAAGAAATGGTAGGCAAGAGGGTTATGGTAGTCACAAACCTGAAACCAGCCAAACTTGCCGGTGTACTCAGTGAAGGAATGATCCTCTGCGCAGAAGATGCAGACGGAAACCTTTCCCTGATGGTACCGGAAAAGGAAATGCCTGCAGGTGCAGAAATCTGCTGATCTTTGTATTACTGAGAACAAAGCGAATGGTAGCGAAAATGTGTGAAAACTTACGAATATTATCTTGACAAATACACTCTCAAAAGCTATATTAATATTTAGATAAAGGGGAGTGACTGACTCATGAGTATTCATGGTGTCGTCAATTTCGGTGGGTAAAGACTCCAACCTATCGTGATGAACAGGCGAGGCTTTTATTGTATGTTCCCGTACAATAAGAGCCTCGCTTTTTGTAAAAACTTAAACAGGGGGATTTTGATCATGTCACAGGGTTTTAATCATTTTGATGAGAACGAAACGCAGTTATGGTAGACGTTTCCGGGAAAATATCACTTACAGAACAGCAGTTGCCACAGGCGAGATTCATGTAGGAGAAGCAATCATGGAGGCTGTGAAAGAGGGTTCTGTGAAAAAGGGAGATGTGCTTGGAGTAGCACGTGTAGCGGGGATTATGGGAGTGAAAAGGACTTCTGAGTTGATTCCCATGTGCCATCCGCTTCCGATCCAGAAATGTTCCGTAGACTATGAACTGGATGAGATAAACGGAATTATCCGCGCTTTCTGTACAGTGAAAACAGAAGGCAAGACCGGTGTGGAAATGGAGGCACTGACAGGGGTTCAGGTGACGCTTCTGACGATTTATGATATGTGTAAGGCAATTGACAAGCATATGGTAATGTCCAATATTCATCTGGTTGAAAAGACGGGTGGTAAGAGTGGAGATTTTCATTTTTGATATCCACGAATTGCTCTGCAATTTGCAAAATATTTGTTGGGTAAAATGAAAGAAATGTGTATAATGGAAATACAGAATGGCAGATAACGAAAAAATTATCTGCCCGACAGGGAGGTTTTTATAAAATGAAAAGAGTAGCGATCATTACATCCAGTGATACGGGATATCGCGGAGAACGTGAGGATTTAAGCGGACCTGCGATCCGAGAGATTGTTGAGAAGAATGGATATGAGGTTGTGTCTGAAGATGTTCTGCCGGATGACAGAAAGATGTTGTCAGAGAGAATGGCGGAAATTGCAGACAGCGGCACAGCGGAACTGATCCTGACAACAGGCGGAACCGGTTTTTCACCCAGAGATATTACACCGGAGGCAACGGAGGATATTATTGACAGACGTGTACCGGGGATTCCGGAGGCAATGCGTGCGTACAGCATGACTATCACGAACGCGCCATGCTCAGCCGTTCTACGGCAGGTATCCGAAAAAAAACACTGATCATCAATCTTCCGGGAAGTCCGAAAGCTGTAAAAGAGAGCCTGGAGTATATTATTGATGCGCTTGGACATGGCATTGAGATCATGACAGGGGAAGCAGGGAACTGCGCAAGATAACTGATGGCGATAACAGGGATAAGAAAGCAGAGAATATAAGCTGACGGCAATAAACGGAAGAGCAGGTACGAAAACAGTATCATGAAACGAAAACAGGAAGGTAAAAGGGATAATCTTATGGGAAAAGTAATTGCGGTTTGTACAAGTGAAAGAAAGGGAATACAGAAGACAAGTGTTCCGGAGATTAAAGTAATTGAGGACTGGGGAATCGAGGGTGATGCCCATGCCGGCAAATGGCACCGTCAGGTAAGTCTGCTCTCTTTTGACAAGATTGAAGATTTTCGCGCCAGAGGTGCAGAGGTAGAAGACGGGGCATTCGGAGAGAACCTGGTGGTTCAGGGAATCGACTTTGCCACACTTCCGATCGGCACGAAATTCCAGTGCAATGATGTAGTCCTGGAGCTGACACAGATTGGAAAAGAATGCCACAGCGGATGTGCGATCTTTAAGAAAATGGGCGAGTGCATTATGCCGAAACAGGGAGTTTTTACGAAGGTTCTCCACGGAGGTGTGATCCATCCGGGGGATGAACTGGTAATTTTATAACAGATTTTTTAATCGGATTATAGCAATCCTCATAAATAATGTATATTGATCCGGCTTATCAGAGCGCAAAATCCTGCGTCAGATATTCTTGACGTGTGTTGTTTACAGGGAGTGCTATAAATTAAGATACATGAGGAGATTGGAAAAAATGATTATTGATACACATGCGCACTATGATGACGAGGCCTTTGACACAGACAGGGAAGCGCTTCTTATGTCTATGTACGATGGAGGGATTGAGAAGATTGTGAATGTCTGTGCATCTGTAGGCGGTTTTCAGGATACTGTGAAGCTGATGGAGAAATATCCTTTTGTATATGGAGCAGTGGGAATCCATCCGGATGATGCAGATAAGATGACACAGGAGACTCTGGATGAGATTCGCAGATTATCCCATATGGACAAGATGGTGGCAATCGGTGAGATCGGGCTGGACTATTACTGGCATAAGGAAGAAGAGGAACATCAGATCCAGAAGAAAATGTTTCGCGCCCAGCTTGACATTGCCAGAGAAGAGAAGCTTCCGTTTATGATCCACAGCAGAGAAGCTGCCGAGGATACTCTGAATATCGTCAGAGAATATATGCAGGGTGGTATGTATGGCGGTATCATTCATTGTTTTTCATACAGCAGGGAGATTGCGGCAGAATATCTGAAAATGGGACTGTATCTGGGAATCGGCGGAGTTGTCACTTTTAAGAACGCAAAGAAACTGAAAGAGACGGTTCAGTATGCACCCCTGTCTCAGCTTGTTCTGGAAACAGACTGTCCCTATATGTCTCCAGAGCCAAACAGAGGTAAGAGAAATTCGTCATTAAATCTGCCTTATGTAGCACAGGCAATCGCAGAACTGAAGGGAATTACAGCAGAAGAGGTCATTGATGTAACCAGACAGAATGCAGAGAAACTGCTGGGAATTTAACCGGATCAGGTAGCGAAGCGGATTGCGAATATCTGCGTAATTAAAAAAAGATGCCGACTAATTACAGTCAGCATCTTTTTTGTATACAAATCGGGAATTCATCAATAACCACTGTCGTCGGAAGAGTCTTCGGTTCCGTCTGATGTGTCTGCCTGATATTCCCAGGAGTGGATGGATTCTGTATCTTCCACTACATTTCCGGTAGTTTTGTCGATCATGTTGCCCTCCCAGTCAAACTTGACGTTCAGCAGGTTTGTATTTGTGGAAGGCTTCACATTCATGGACATGATTTCCTTAAATTTAGCTTTCAGGTTATCGAGAGTAAACTCATCACCGATCACATTTCTTACACTGTGGGAAGAAGCAAGTTCTTCTGTATAATCATCCAGCATATATGGTCCGTATTCTCCGTTATCGTGATTATAATGCATGACCATAGGTTTCACTTCCGGAGAAAGGATCTGGATGGTTGATTTGCCGTTCAGAGTTGATTTCTGTATGGTAAAACTTGCCATTCCTTCCAGAAGTTCCGGGAGTTCCTGCTGGGTGGAAACGAAGTTTCCGAGGGAGTAGAATATGGTGGTATTGTGTCCCTGGTCATCAGAAAGCTGTCCGTAAGGCTGAAGCACATGCGGATGACCGCCAATGATCACATCAACACCCTGCTGCATTAGAAAAGCGGCCCATTGTTTCTCGTATTCATTTGGCATGGTTTCATCTTCTGTTCCCCAGTGAGCCACAAAGATGATGCAGTCGCTGATTTCTTTGGCTTTCTGGATCATTGTGGTGATCTTATCCTTATCAAAGATATCGATCATGTACTCATATCCTTCGCCTGCACCGGAATTATTGGTGCCGTATGTATAGTCAAGAAAAGCAATCCTAATACCATTCACTTCTTTTACTTTGACAGTGTCTGCATCTTCCTGGGTGGCGTGGATGCCAAGTACAGGAATATCCGGATAATTGGTGCTCCAGAAATCCAGAGTACTTTTCAGATAGTCATATCCATAATCATCGGCGTGATTTGTGGCGGATTCCACTACATCAAACCCTGCTTTGATAATGGCATCTCCCACTTCCTGGGGAGTGGCAAAAGAAGGATAAGTGCTGACAGCATCGTGGCTTGGAGCAAAAACCGTTTCCTGGTCGATCATGGCTACGTCTGCAGCCTGGATCTGGTCCAGAACATGAGTGTAGATATGGTCATAATTCCATATGCCGGAGTCATTTTTCGCCGGATTCATACAGCTTGCTGTGATAAAGATTATCTCCAACAGCAATTACACTTGCAGTGGAGATGACAGGTGTTTCAGCTTTGATCTTATCCTGCTGTTCCTTGAGAGCCGCTGCTTCTGCTGCTTCTTTCTGCGGTTTATGGATCAGGGTGTAATCCATCTGATGCATCACCAGAACGAGCAGAACCAGAACAATAACAGAACACAGAAGACTGATCCGGGAGTTGATTCTCTCCCGTAAATTAAGTGGCATATTATTTTTTTTCATAGAAAATTCCCTTTAACTAAAAATAGTTCTTAACAGTGAGAGTGCTGAACAGTTACAGCAATCTGCAGCCTGTATTGCTGTCCTCAGTACCGTATCTCAAATTCATTGCAGACTGCATACGGAAATGAGACAGGAGCGTATGAACTGTAATCTATCTATTCATTATAACAAATTTCATGGTTCAAAGAAAGAATTAAGAGAGAAATTCTTTGAAAACCTGCCAGAAATGCTTTGTGAGACAAAGTATTTTTAGTGTATAATAGGTAGCAATATAACCATAATGTACAAACATGCTACAGCAATGCTATATGGAATTGCTTAAGCAAAAAGAGGGAGGTAACCGGATGAACCATTATGAGGCAATTAATGATGTACTGGTCAATTTATTTAATGAGATTCTGGACCTGGAAGAACGGGCATTGATTACGGGAGAATATAAGAATATTTCTGTCAATGATATGCACATTATTAATGCAGTAGGTATCCGGGAACAGAAGAATATGTCAACAGTAGCCAGAGAACTGAATGTGACTGTGGGTACATTGACGATCGCTGTGAATAATCTTGTAAAGAAGGGATATATCCAGCGTATGAGAAGTCAGGAGGACCGAAGGGTTGTGCTGATTTCCCTGACAGAACAGGGGAAGAAAGCTTATTACCATCATAAAGATTTCCATGAGAAGATGGTACTGGCTGTACTTAAAGGCCTAAATGTGGAGGAGACAGAGGCACTGACGAAAGCTCTGACCAAGTTGCAGGGATTTTTCAGATCATATCAGTAGAAGGAGTAAAGATGGAATATACTGAGAAGGATTTAGTAAAGATTGCAAAAAGGGAAAATAATACGAAGAGAAACTATCTGGTGGTGGATCCGCTTCAGGGAAAGCATATTCCGGTAGTGCCATCAAAGGCACTGGATTTATTTGCTGCTCTGGCAGATACTTTCAGGGAGAAATACAAAGATGAAAAACTTTTGCTGGTGGGCTTTGCGGAGACAGCAACTGCCATAGGTGCTCAGGCAGCGATTACTGTGGGGGCAGATTATATTCAGACCACCAGAGAAGTTATTCCCGGCGTGAATTATCTGTTTTTTCCGAGGAACACAGCCATGCCACAGAGCAGAAGCTGGTAAAAGATGATATTGACAGAGCAGCGGCGGAGACGGATCGGATCATATTTATCGAGGATGAAGTAACTACCGGAAAAACAATTCGGAATATCATCAGTATTCTTGACAGGGAATATGACGGAAAATTTAAATATTCAGTAGCATCTCTGTTAAACGGAATGAGCGAGGAGAATCTGGAACGTTATAAGAGACAGGGGATTTCTCTGTATTATCTGGTAAAAACGGATCACAGTACTTACGGAGACAGAGCAGAACATTTAAGGGAGACGGATTTATTATAAATGTCTGGATAAGGCCGTAGAGTATACAACGATTTATGTTAAAAACAGGATGGATGCCCGCAGACTGATTGATTCCGGGAAATATGAAGAAGCATGTGAGAATCTGTGGAGAGAAATCCGGGAGAAAACCGGAAACATGGCTGATAATATATCTGGCAAAAGAATACTGGTGATCGGCACTGAGGAGTTTATGTTCCCTGCACTTTATATCGGAAGAAAGATGGAAAAAGAGGGAGCCGAAGTAAGGTGCCATTCGACTACAAGAAGTCCCATTGCTGTGAGTCTGGAAAAAGAGTATCCCCTTCACAGCAGATATGAACTGAAAAGTTATATGATCCGGACAGGAGAACGTTTATTTACGATATAGGAAAATATGACAAGGTATTGATTGTCACAGATTCCCCGGAAATAAAGGAGAGTCAGGAAACGCTGATAAATGCTGTCCGGATGCAGAATAAGGATATTACAGTTGTAAGGTGGTGCTGATTTGAGAAGTTCCTATTCAGAAGAAGATGTGATTTTATTATTGAAGGATATTACCGGGTTGGTAGAACCTCAGCCTGCCAAAGTGCGGGAGAAACTGATTCAGTCCGGAAAACATTACAGCGAGATGCTGCCTGTTGAATATGTTCCTACAGATCAGTATATGCAGGTATATCATAATGCGCTGAAACATTATGCGAAGCCGGTTGCCAATGCAGTAGGAATGCTGGCAGATAAGATCATAGAGAATAAGGGAAAGAAAATGGTCCTGGTATCCCTTGCCAGAGCGGGAATCCCAATTGGTATCCTTGTGAAGCGATACATCAAATTCAAATATGGTATAAATGTGCCTCATTATTCCATTTCAATTATCAGAGGAAGAGGGATTGACGATAATGCCATGAAGTATCTGCTTGAAAAGTACAGACCGCAGCAGATTTTATTTGTGGACGGATGGATTGGCAAGGGTGCGATCCTGAATGAATTGAAGAAAGATATCTCTGCATATGAAGGGGTTTCTGCTGACATAGCGGTAGTGGCAGATCCGGCAAATGTTACGGAGCTTTGCGGAACACATGAAGATATCCTGATCCCAAGTTCCTGCCTGAACAGTACAGTATCCGGCCTTATCAGCCGTACTTTTCTGAGAGATGACATAATAGGCAGAGATGATTTCCATGGGGCAGTCTATTACGGAGAACTGACAGATTCTGATCTGTCATATGACTTTATTGAAACCATTGAAAAGGAATTTAATATGGAGAATACACCTGATCTGGAAAAAGAGTGGAAAGTCAGGGTATTGATGAGGTAATAAATATAGGAAAGAATTTCGGTATTGACGATATTAATCTGATCAAACCGGGGATCGGAGAGACAACAAGAGTATTACTGAGGAGAATTCCCTGGAAGGTGCTGATCGATGAGCGATATAAGGGAAATCCTCAGTTGGAGCATATTGTCAGACTTGCCGAAGAGAAACATACACCTGTAGAATACTATCCACTTACACATTATAAATGCTGTGGAATCATTAAGAAGCTTGCGGATGCGTGAGAAGGGTAATACTTATTCTGTTATTCCGAAAACTTCTGAAAGATAAACTGTTTTCTTAGCCCAGTTCAGATGGGTTTTATATTCATTCATTCTTTCTCTGGTTTTGCTTCCTGCAACAAGGGAAGCAGAATCAGCATTCCAGTTTAAAATCGCCCGTGCGTCAAGGTAGTCATTTCGTGAAACCTGATAAGCTCTGTTTACTACAGGGATCTGTGAAGGGTGGATAACGGTTTTTCCGATGAAACCGCAAAGTCTGTCCTCCCGGATTTCCTGAATCATTCCTTCTTTCCAGCTGTCACCGGCATAATATTCCCATACAGGACCGGAAATCACATAATCCATACCATATACAGTGATAATATCTGAGAAAATATCTGAAACAGGTCTGATGCTGTGAATAGATTCATTGGCATGTCTGCGAAACCCAAACATATGGCACAGATCATTTCCGCCAACACGTATATTCAATATAAGATCTTCAATTCTGGCTAAAGAATCCCTTAACAAATAGAGAATATCAATTCTGTTTCGCAAATCTATAATGGAGGGACTTTCGTAAATAGGCATCATGTAAAGCTTTTTTTGCGACAAGTTCATTGACGAGGATCATCTGCTCAATATAACTTTGTGCGTTATCCGGGCTGAATTTAGGGACGATGAAACCGGTAACAATCTTAATGGATTGCCCAAGAGCTTTTGTTAATCTCTGAATCTGCTGTGGATTCCGAACCCGGATAAATATTTTGGGCAGATAGAATGGCTTTTGTTCATGCTGTATGAATATCTGGCTGAGAGAAGAAATCAGTATCTGCTCGGCTTCTTCAACATGATCGTCGTTTATGGTATCTTCAAGACAGAGAGCAAGAGAAAATCTGTTCCCGAATCTTTCATTTATCAGAGAATCAGTGATGGATATTCTGTTGGCAGGACAATAGAGTAATGGACCTACACTGTAATATAAAACATTATTTTTCATAACACTCCTTCTGACATATCTAACAAAAATTCCCGTAAATAGGTACCTTATAGAAATTCAATAAAATACTGCAGGAATCCGGTCCATCACAGTGTGAAGGACCGAGTCAGCAGCTACATCATAGCACATTTCAGGGGAATAAGCCATAGAAAGAACAGGGGAATTTTCTTGAAATATAAATAGCAATATGATACAATTTTGAGGTAGAATTTATACGAAAATTTGGAGAAAATTATGGTTCCCATTATTTTATGAAATTACTGTAGAACTTATCATGAACAGAAATAAGATAAGCAGATATTGAAGGTGAGATACTTATATGTTGGAACACAAAAAATTCAAACCTCAGTGATTATTTTGTCGAACTGAACAGCAGGCGGGAGAAAGGTGTTTATTTCTACCGTATCAACGGATATTCTGAAGAAGTCGGCGAATTTATAAAGAAATATTATGATACAGCAAGAAGAACCGGAGTGGTTATCGAAGGGAAGATACCTAATCCCGATGAGGGGAATCTTGCATATTATAATGAAATAATGGGAATGGATTTTCAGATGAGTATGGATTTTATCCATGTCAGTCTGAGAAAATGGCTGCCAAGGATGAATGAGTTTCAGAGACAGAATGTGGCAGCCTCCATTTATGACTCTCTGGATTCCCTGCGAAAAGCCGGGAAAACCGAGAATATGCTCAGGAACGCATATATCAAGTTCATGTGCTGGCTGTATTATAAATTTGAACGCATTGTAAATCAGCTTGGAGAGAACCATATCCCTAAAATATTATATGAAGGCAGATAAGCAATTATGAGTTAATGCTCATATCGATTCTTTCCAATGCAGGCTGTGATGTAGTACTGCTTCAGTATGCAGGGGATCAGGGATATCTGAAAACAGATCCGGGTTCCGTTCTTTCAGACAGTTTGCAGATGGAAGGTTTGCAGCCATTTCCGCAGGGATATTGTGTGAAAAAGGTCAGAGATGAGATTCAGAATGAACTTAACAATGAGAGACTGTATGGAATCAGACCTTCGCTTACAAATTGTACAAATGCATGGATAAAGGGAAACGGCCTGGATGATATCCGCGAGAGCATTCTGTTAAGGGGGAAATGACAGCCGTTTTTTTTTTATAACTGTTTCTGCAGGATAAACGGGGCAGAAGATAAGCTTACTTATGCAAATGAACTGTTCAGATTGCAGCAGGAACTGAGAAATTCAAAGAGAAATACGGTGATCGTAAGTAAAGAGATTCCAAGACCAACGCCGCAGGAAATTTCAGAGATAAAGAGGTCAAACTACACATCCGGAGATCAGATGCTCCTGGGACTTGCGTGTAATATACAGTATGGAGCCAATCCGGAGCTTCAGCGGATCCTGCATAAAACATTTGTGGATGTTATGCTGGCTGAATCTCAGAAGGAAGGGGAAAATCTTAACAGACTGACAAACAGGGCAGTGTATCTGCTGTGCTGGATGAGAAGATATCTGCCGAAGCTGTTCATAAACTGGAAATCACCGGAGATTGGATGCTTTATTTATCTGGGGGGCTGCCGGAATGAAAACGAAGCTCTGTTTATGAGTTTCCTTGGGCGGCTGCCACTGGATGTGCTGATCTTATGTCCTGATCTGAACATTAAGTGCTGTCTGGAAGATAAAACTTCTGTATGAGGTCAACTATCCGGAGAGTCTGGCGATCACAGAATATCCGGAAGAGAGTTCTCAGGTAAAGATTGGAACAGCCGCTTATCATGCGGAAAGAGAACTTGATACTCTGATGTATCAGGACAGTGGGATATACAGAAATCAGCAGTATGTGAAGGCGAATGTTATCAATCTGCAGACCATGTATGAAGAGATAAAACTACTGTGGGATCAGGAATTGAAATACAGACCTAATTTCAGCACAGTTAACGGTGTGGTAAATATTCCGGTTATTTTTTCAAAAATCTCAGGAGTGAAGGATGGAAGTGTTTCTCAGTACTGGGAATCCATAGCAGCACTGATCACAGAGGATACCGTTGTTGTGAAAAAGTGCTCCGTGCATTGAACCAACTGCCTCCGGTCCAATGAAAGCCTTTGCCGTAGAATTTTATAAAAACGGAAAGCTTCTGCGGAATAAAATAAAGAATCATCCCAGATATCCTTATCATCTTCTTCGGGAGGAAATGCAGGAATTTATACTTGACAAGCTGCAGCTTCTGATCGAGCGGAAACTGATAAAGGGTATTGGGGAAAATGGTACAGAATATACAGTGATCGCGCAGATTCTGGATCTGCCGAAGGAGATTCTGCGTCTGATCCAGAAATTTGATTTTACAAAAAAGAATCCGAAACTGATATATATTAATACAGGGGAGACGATGATTTCACTTCAGGATTCGATTCTTGTAACATTCCTGAACCTGGCAGGATTTGACATTCTGTTTTTTGTCCCTACAGGCTATCAGAGTGTGGAGAACTACTTTGCAGAAAAAACTGATGGAAGAGCACCAGATCGGGGAATATAAATACGATATGCAGGTTCCGGATCTGAATAACATTTCGACAAACAGTACCCGCCCCTCATGGCGGAGAAAACTTTTCAGGAGAGGTTAGTAGATTATGGGACTTGATTTCGGTAAATCATCTATGGGAAATCCTGCTCAGGCCGGTAATGGTCTTCAGGAGAAAAATGAGATTGAAGTTGTGGAGAAATATGATATTGTCGCTGACAGGCAGCAGATGAATGCTGAGCTGGTCAATTCAAAAGAAGTGGACGATATTGTCAGCACGATCGAAGTTTACAATATGGATACCATTGTATCTTTTGGTGCGAAAGCAGCAGAGGAGATTTCCAAGGCATCTGATGTGTCCTCAACAGCATGAATATGTCGCAGCTTAATGAGACAAGCGAGATGCTTAAATCGCTGGCAAAGATCATGGATCAGTTTGACATTAATGAAATTAAGGATAATCCGGGACTTTTCGGAAAGCTTTTCGGAAATTTCAGAAAACAGCTGGATAAGATACTGGCCAAGTATCACACAATGGGCGAAGAAGTTGATAAGATTTATGTTCAGCTTAAAGGATATGAGTCTGAAATCAAACAGTCCAACAAAAAGCTGGATACCATGTTTAAGACCAATGTGGATTATTATCATGAACTGGTGAAATATATCCTTGCAGGAGAACAGGCATGTAAAGAGATTGAAGCCTACATTGCCCAGAGACAGCAGGATATGGAGAATATGGGAGATCAGTCTATTCAGTTTGAACTTACCAGTCTGAATCAGGCACTGATGATGCTGGAACAGAGGACACAGGATCTGAGAACAGCAGAGAATGTGGCAATGCAGTCCATTCCCATGATAAAGACTATGGAGTTCAGCAATTACAATCTGGTGAGAAAAATCAATTCTGCGTTTATCGTTACGCTTCCTGTATTTAAGCAGGCACTTGCGCAGGCAATTCTTCTGAAAAGGCAGAAGATACAGGCAGAATCTATTGCAGAACTGGATAAGAAAACAAATGAGATGCTTCTTAAGAATGCCCAGAATACAGTAGATGTATCGAAGATGACAGCTAAAATGGCATCCGGAAGTTCCATTCAAATTGAGACTCTTGAGAAGACATGGGCAACCATTACAAATGGAATCGAAGAGACAAGAAGGATCCAGGAAGATGCCAGAAAGAACGCCAGGAGGATCAGGTTCGTCTGGAGGCAATCAAACAGGATTTTAACAAACAATACAATGTGCCACCGGTAAGAAAATAAAAGCACAGAAAAAAGGGAGGATGAATGATATGCCTATTAATTTATCAAAAGGACAGAAGGTAGATTTAACAAAGAAGAATCCGGGACTTAAGAAGATCATGGTAGGACTTGGATGGGATGTAAACGCTTTTGATTCAGGTTCGGATTTTGACCTGGATGCAGCAGCATTTATGCTTGGTGCCAACGGAAAATGCCCTACAGAGAAAGAATTCATTTTCTATGGCAATCTGAAGCATGCCAGTGAATCAGTCATCCACATGGGAGATAACCTTACCGGTGAGGGTGAAGGTGATGATGAGCAGATCATGATCGATTTGTCAAAGGTTCCGGTGAATATTGAGAGAATTGCGTTTACAGTTACCATTTATGATGCAGAAGCAAGACGTCAGAACTTCGGACAGGTTTCAAACTCTTATATCCGTCTGGTAGATGAATCCAATGAGATGGAACTGATCCATTATGATCTTGGGGAGGACTTCTCCATTGAAACAGCAGTAGTTGTAGGAGAACTTTACAGACATAACGGAGAGTGGAAGTTTAATGCCATCGGAAGCGGATTCCAAGGTGGACTTGCAGCACTCTGCGGTCATTATGGTATTGAAGTAGCGTAATGTAAGAGACAGTCGGCTGTTTGGTAAAAATACTAAACAGTTATCAGGTAAGGAGCTGTATAGCGAAGCGGATAAGATAATATGGGAGGAAAAATATATGCCAGTTAGTTTAAAAAAAAGGACAGAAGGTCAGTCTTACAAAAGGTAACCCGGGACTAAGAATGTAGTTGTAGGTATCGGATGGGATATCAATGCTTTTGACACAGGCGGAGATTTCGATCTGGATGCAGCAGCGTTCTGTCTGACAGATTCCGGAAGGGTTTCTGATTCGAACGATTTTGTATTCTATGGAAATCTTGTACATCCGTCCGGAGCAGTCCAGCATATGGGAGACAACCTTACAGGTGCTGGAGACGGAGATGATGAGCAGATTAAGATCGATTTGTCAAAGATTCCTGCCAATATCACAAAGATTGCATTTACAGTTACCATCTATGATGCAGAGGCAAGACGCCAGAATTTCGGACAGGTTTCCAATGCCTTTGTGAGAATCTTCAATGAAGTGACAGGAGAAGAAATCCTCAGATATGATCTTGGAGAAGATTTCTCTATTGAAACAGCAGTTGTATTTGGTGAACTGTACAAGAATGGTGACGAATGGAAATTTAATGCCATTGGAAGCGGTTATCAGGGTGGTCTGGCTGCTTTGTGCAACAGTTATGGTGTAGACGTAGAATAGTGCCGGAGGGCAACAGGAGGGACGAAAATGTCAGTAAGCTTACAGAAAGGACAGAAGGTAAATCTGTCAAAGGAGCATGCAGGATTAGCAAAGGTGATCGTGGGACTTGGCTGGGATGAGGCAAAGCCATCCGGCGGTGGTGGATTGTTTGGTGCATTATTTGGTTCTTCATCACATCAGGCAATCGACTGCGACGCTTCTGCAATCATGTTGAAAAATGGTAAATTTACAGATAAAACAGACCTGGTATATTTCGGCAACCTGAAACATAAATCCGGGACAGTCAATCATATGGGAGACAATCTTACAGGAGCAGGCGAGGGAGATGATGAGCAGATCGTTATTGATCTGTCAAGAGTTCCGGCTGAATATGATAAGATTGTCATTGTTGTCAATATCTATCAGGCAGTAAAGAGAAAACAGCATTTTGGAATGATCCAGAATGCATTTATCCGTCTGGTTGATGCCAGAAACAATAAAGAAATGTGCAAATATAATTTAACTGAGAATTATTCAGGTATGACTGCGATGATTTTTGGGGAAATATACAGGTATAACGGTGAATGGAAATTCAACGCCGTAGGAAATGGCACAACAGATCCCGGACTGGGGAACTCTGCCAGAGATTTTGTGTGAAAAATAAAAAAGAGGAGCTGTTATGGTTCCTCTTTTTATATAAAATCCGGTAACTGTCTGTCCATGATTGAACAGTTGCAAAACCCGAAAGAGGAGGTTAATTATTATGAATGAAATAAACAAAGAGGAGCGAATGCAGGGCCTGTCCGGACAGCAGGTCAGCGAGAGCAAGGCGAAGTACGGCACCAATGAGCTGGCGAAGAAAGAGACTGAATCACTCTGGTCCATGTTTATCGGTGCATTTGATGACATCTGGATTAAGGTATTATGTGCGGCTCTGGCTCTTAAAGTTATCCTGGCTGTGCTGGGAATCTTTGTCCCTGCATTATCCGGCGGAAATGATGTTGTGGAGATCATCAGTATTGTGATCGCAATCGCACTTGCTACCGGTTTCAGTACCCTGTCAGAGTACAGAAATACTTCAAGAAGTGAGGCGCTTCAGGAAGAATACAGCAAAACTTATGCCAAAGTTGTAAGAGACGGAAAGCTGGTCAATATTCTTACCAGTGAAATCGTTAAAGGTGATACGATCCTTATCCAGGCAGGAGATAAGTTCCGGCAGATGGTCTGTTATTTGAAGGTAAGATCAAAGTATCTCAGGCGGCATTAAACGGTGAATCAAGAGATGAGAACAAAGCAGCAGTCACCAATATGGACGAGGCAGAATCTACGGATTACTCCTCACATGGAAAAGTCTTTATGGGTTCTGTTGTGACTTCAGGCGAAGGTTACATGATCGCAACTGTTATCGGAGACAGTTCTGAATTAGGAAAGATAAACAAAGCTCTGACAGATACCTCCGAGGAAGAAGAGCGAAAAGATACTTCCAGCCTGAAGCTGGAGGGTGTGGCAGCAGGTATCGGTAAACTGGGTGTGTCAGCTGCAGCGATCGCAGGTATCCTTCATGTTGTCCTGACTCTGATCAGGGCAGATCAGGCAATCACTGTTGTTTCCGTTCTCCTTGTAATAGCGGAAGCAGTTATGCTTATGGCTTCTATCGTGATCATGGCAGTTCCAGAGGGACTCCCGATGATGAACAGTTTGGTTCAGTCAATGAATACAGAGTCCATGTATAAAAAAGAATATTCTTGTCAGCCACAAGGCGGCATTTTCAGATTCTGCTTATATGAACGTGCTGTTCAGTGATAAAACCGGAACGATCACACAGGGTAACCTGTCACTGGTAGAATTTATCACAGGTAACGGTGAGATTGTGGATTCCATTCAGAGCAGGGAGTTTATAGAAGCTATCACTCTGAATAACCTTGCAAAGATTTCCTCAGAGGGAAAGGCAATCGGAAGTAACAACATGGACAGAGCACTGCTCTCTTATGCCATTGATCATGGTTATAATGATTATGACAATGATCCGGAGAAGGTAGAAGAGATCAGTGGATTTGATTCTGAGAAGAAATGTGCCACTGTAAAATTGAAAAACGGACTTGTTTACTGGAAGGGTGCTACAGAGAATATCATTGATAAAGTAACACATTACATGCTTCCGGACGGGGAAGAAAGAGAGTTTACAAAGGCAGATAAAGATAAAGTAGAAGAGCAGATGCATGCACAGGCAAAGAGAACCATGAAGCTTCTCTCCGTAGCGAAAATCAGCGATGGAAAGACTGTTCTTATGGCAGTTCTGTGTCTGCGTGATAATGTCAGAACAGATGCGGTTGAGACTGTTCAGATTCTCAATGATGCAGGAATCCAGGTAGTTATGGTTACCGGTGATGCAGAGGAAACTGCAGTAGCCATTGCAAAAGAGGCAGGTATTCTTGCAGATGAGAAGAAGGATGTGGTTCTTACCCATGAAGAAATGGAGAAATTATCAGATGAAGAGCTGAAGAAAGTTCTCCCGAACCTGAGAGTGGTAAGCCGTGCGAAACCGCTTGATAAGAAAAGACTGGTATCTCTTTCACAGCAGATTGATAATGTCTGTGGCATGACCGGTGACGGTGTGAACGATGCTCCCGCATTAAAACAGGCAGACATTGGTTTTGCAATGGGAGATGGTACAGCAGTTGCACAGGAGGCAGGAGATGTTGTTATCCTTAATAACAGTCTGACTTCCATTAAAGACTGTGTGCTTAACAGCAGGACTATGGCGAAATCTGTTGGAAAATTCCTCATTTTCCAGCTTACTGTAAATATCAGTACTCTGTTAATGAATATCATTGCACCGATCCTGGGATGGACAGAGCCGTTTTCCATTGTCCAGATCCTCTGGATCAACCTGATCATGGATACACTGGCTGCCATGGCGTTCGGTGGAGAACCTATTCTTGACAGATATATGAAAGATCAGCCGGCAAAGAGAACAGATAACATTCTGACTCCGTACATCAAGTCAGCGATCGGAGTAAGTGCAATATTTATTACCCTTGGTTCTATCCTGATACTTGAGAATATCGGCGGCATTACCAGTTGGGTAATCCCTGCGGGCTGTGCAGATCCGGAGCTTTATGAGAAAACATTTATGTTTGCGTTCTTCATTTATGCGATCATCTTTAACAGTCTGAATACCAGATCTGAGAAGTTTAATCTGTTTGAGCATATCGGGGAGAATAAGAACTTCGTACTAGTAATGGGAGCAATCTTTGTTCTTCAGACCATTATCATTGAAATCGGCGGAAAAGTATTTAACACAACTCTGCTTGAGCCAAAGGCATTACTGGTATCCATGGTACTTGCAGTACTTATCATACCGGTGGATCTTATCAGAAAAGCAATCATGAGCAGGTAAACAATACGTATGAAATAATAATTATGGGGCTGTCGCAGGTAATAACAGTGCGGCAGCCCCATTTTTGGAGGAAGAGAATGAATGGCATTTTATGTGCGGATATGGACAATACCATCATATATTCGTATAAGCGCAATATCGGTGAAAATAAATTAAATGTTGAGTTATATAATGGAAGAGAAATCTTCGTTTTATTTCTGAAAAAAACGCATGATCTGTTGAAAAAAAGTAAGTGAGAAGATGACTATCATACCAACATCCACAAGGACGGAAGAACAGTATAAACGTATTGAGCTGGATATAGGATCGTACCCTATGCCCTTGTCTGTAATGGAGGAGTACTGCTGGTAAATGGTAAGCGTGACAGAGAGTGGTATCTGGAGTCGCTGCAAATGATCCGGAATAGCAGACCGGAAATGGAAAAAGCGCAGCAGATTCTTGCCGGGGATTCCAGACGAAAAGTTTGAGCTGAGATTTCTAGATGAGCTTTTTATTTTTACAAAATGTGAAAAGCCAGAGGAAGTGGTTGAAGATCTGCAGGCAAAACTGACTACGAAGCTGGTGGACGTATTTCATAATGGAGAGAAGGTATATGTTGTTCCTGTAAATCTGAGTAAGGGAATGGCTGTGAGAAGACTTCGAAAGAGGTTGCAGCCTGCATATATCATAGCAGCCGGAGACAGCGAATTCGATTGTTATGGTGGAAGAAAGCGACCTGGGATTAAGTTCCGGCCGGATTTAAAAAGATTTACGGTAATGGTAGCGACAGATTCAAAGAGACAGTGATGGAAATGGAGGCAGGAAGACTGTTTTCGGAAACATTACTTGAGAAATGTTTGGTTTTATATTTTAAAGAGCCGGACTGACTGCAATTCTATAAAATATTGCAGTCAGTCCGGCTCTTTTGTTATATCAGGCTGTTAATCCATACTGACGCGGATTCCGCTCTGACGTTCAGATGGCTGAATGATAACCGTAACATTATCTCCTCCATGCCACTCAAACTGATAAGACTCTCCGGAAGTCTGGCCGATGAAAGTTTTCCAGTAATTTCGTTTATTTCATGTATTTTTCCAGAACTGGAAACTGTACAGGTCCGATGTCCAGAATCCGGCGGTGAAATTCTTTCAGGTCGAAATCATCTCCAAGTCTTTTCTGACAGACTGTTTTCAAGTCAAGGAAATTCAGATATCCCCAATAGTATTTCAGATAGTTACCGGGAGTTTCCACAATATACTGATAGATTTCGGCAGCAGTAGAAGCATTGTTGATGCCAAATGCTTTCAGAAAGACAGCAGTGCGGGCTGCATCCCAGCCCCTGTAATGAATGCCGATATCGATCAGGGAGTAAATGCACAGATTCATACTCCTGTTTAACCAGGCAAGCCGGACGGCATTTTTGGCAGAATCCGGATCCTTCATGAGGGAGGCAGCATATTCATAGCCGTAGGATTCCACGTAGGTTGCCCAGCCTTCCACGTAACCGGAGGAGGTGACCAGATATCTGATGTCAGAGGGATTGTTTTCGGCAAAAGAAACTGTCTGATAAAGGTGGCCGGGAAATCCTTCATGTGCCAGTGTGCCGAAAAGTTCCAGAGAAGAGGTACGTCCGGAATCGTTGATATAGATTACGTTGGGGCTTCGGGTATCCACAGGCGGCGTGAGGTAAAAAGCAGGACTTAAGAATTTTTTCATGGAAGGATGAACGGTGCGGAGTTCGTAAGTGGCATCTTTCAGTTCCGGGAAATCTTTTTTCATCAATTCCGGAAGCTTCTCCAGCATCTGAGTCGGTGTCAGCGTAAGTTCACCGGAACATTGATTCAGCCTGTCGATCAGGGAGGAATTCTGTTTCAGCAGGGAAGATATCTCCCGATAGTCGGACAAAAGCTGAGCTGACAGCCTTTTTTCAATTTGTCCGACAGGTACATAGGTTCCTGTCTGGCTTTGCAGCAGGTAGAGGTAATATTCACGCCCACCCTCAAAAAATGCCAGGCCCCGGCTGCTTTTGCCTGTACCGCGAAGACTTTCCAGACTGTCTGCCAGTTCCTGATAAGCAGGGATCACTTCGGTTAAGATCAGTTTATGATGATATGTACAGAGTTTTTTCTGATCTTCGCTGCTAAATGCAGGGTTGGAGAAAGCTTTCAGTTTCTGCGCGAAAAATATCATCCATGTAGTTGGAATCAGGATTCGCGACAAAAGAATGACATTGTTTCAGGATACGGTCCAGAGTTGTGTCGCTCATGAAAAGCCCTGACTGGGATTTCTGCTTTTCCAGTTTTTATAATACTTTGAAAATATGGCCTGACGGTACTCAGAAGTTTCAGATAATCAGAGATATCTTCTTTTTGTCCGGAAAGTATATTCCGCCAGAAGAATGGGAAGTTGTGCCTGCACACCTAGGCCTGGTCCCAGCGGCTCATCCAGGGCGCTGTTTTTTCCAAGGGAGGCTCTGGTGTGAAAATAGAGAAGAAGCATATCACAGGTAAGTCGGTTTTCTTCGGAGAGCCTGGAATAGGCAAAGGATTTCAGCTCTTTCTCATATTCCTGACAGAGACTGGTGGTCTTAGCCGGGTCAGAAAGTGCAGTTCCAAGAGTTGCCTCGGGCTTTCTGATACCTTTTTTCAGGGTGTGCAAGAGTGCAGTGAAGAATGCCCTGAGAGGAATTGAGGCAGAAGCTGACAGAATGAGAATTTTGGGAAATTATTAAAAATCATTTCCATAATGCCAGAGCGTGTTTGAAAAATCATTCCCACAATCTGCACGTCCCACTTTGCGGTATATTTTGCGTAAAGCATTTTTCAAACACACTCTGGTACATCGTTTTCGAAATAATTATACCACTCACAGCAGAACAATAAGATAAAACAACAAGGTAAGAAGGAAGTAATAAAAAAATGGCTAGATTAAAATGAATGCATCTTATACCGTAACTTTGAACATGGAGAAATCCTTGATAAAAATGGCAGAACTGATGAATGCCTGGGAACAGAAAAGCATCTGATCTGAAAGAAAAAGGAAGGACTGTTCTTTGAATGTGCCAACGGACTGGTGGAAACTGCCGGCGCTTATGGCTTTTCCGGAAATTTATGGCACTGTTATCTGACATTTCTTCTGGTAAATAATGAAAATGCATTCAGTACAGCCTGTGAGATCAGAGGGGCTGTCAACGGAAGTATTAATGAACTGGCACTGAATGATTTCGGTGTGTTTAAAGAACTGTATGATTTTGACCTGACTGTACTGGATGAGGCATTTGGAATTTCCTGCTGTAAGGTTCTCGGTGATTATACCAACACCGGAAGCAACAGCAAGATGTTTTAATTCCCGTATCAGAGACCGTATCTGTGATCTGAGCAAAAAACGCTGGCAGCAGCGGAGTCCACAGAGGAATTCATGAAGGATATGGTACAGTTTTTATAAGGATTTTTGGTGTGGGTAAGCTGGGATTACATAAGGCTTTTTCGTGTAGGCCATGATGAGAATGATAATGTGGAGATCCAGCCGATTACAAGGATCGCTCATGTGAAACTGGAAGACCTGGTCGGATATGAAATCCCGAAGCAGAAACTGATCGAGAATACAGAAGCTTTCGTAAGAGGCAGAAAGGCAACAACTGTCTGCTTTTTGGTGATGCGGGTACAGGTAAATCCTCAAGTATCAAGGGAATCCTGAACCGTTATTATGATGAGGGACTTCGTATTATCGAGGTGTATAAGCATCAGTTTCAGGATCTGAATGATGTGATCGCCCAGATCAAGAACAGAAACTATAAAATTCATTATCTATATGGATGATCTGTCATTCGAGGAATTTGAAATCGAATATAAAATATCTGAAGGCAGTGATCGAGGGTGGTCTGGAGAAGAAGCCGGACAATATCCTGATCTATGCAACAAGTAACAGAAGACATCTGGTAAGAGAGAAATCCAGTGACAAGCTGGAGATCATGGATGATGACGATCTGCATTCCTCCGATACAGTGCAGGAGAAGCTTTCACTGGTTTATCGTTTTGGTGTCCGTATTTACTATGGCGCACCGAGCAAAAAAGAATTCCAGACAATTGTGAAAGCTCTCGCAGAGAGAAACGGAATTACCATGCCGGAGGACGAACTGCTTCTGGAAGCAAATAAGTGGGAGCTTTCCCATGGAGGACTTACAGGAAGAACTGCACAGCAGTTTATCGACCATCTGCTGGGTGTGGAGAAGGAATAAAAAAGCAAATAGATGAATGGTAAAGGGGGAACGCATATGGCAGTCATGACATTTGCAGCCATTGATATCGGATCTTATGAAGTCAGCATGAAGATCTTTGAGATGTCAAAAAGAATTGGTTTTCGTGAACTGAATGATGTCAGATACAGTCTGGAAATCGGAAAGGGTGTCTATTCTGACGGAAAGATTGACTCAGAAATGCTGAATGTTTTATGTGAGGTGCTGAATGACTTTAAGAGGCTGATGCAGGACTTTGGGGTGGAAGAGTATCGTGCCTGCGGCACCAGTGCATTCAGAGAACTTGTGAATCCGCTGCTGATCATTGAACAGATCTATCAGCGTACAGGAATGAAAATTGAAATCCTAAGCAGTGCAGAACAGCATTTCCTTGGGTACAAATCAATTGCTGCTATAGAAAAGGGATTCAAAAAGATGATCCAGAAGGCACCGCAATCCTGGATGTGGGCGGCGGAAGCTTCAGGTTTCCCTCTTTGACAAGGATGCTCTGGTCACTACCCAGGGACTTAAAATGGGAAGTTTAAGAATCCGCCAGCGTCTGCAAGAACTGGAGAAAACAACCATTCATTATGACAAGCTGGTTGAGGAATTTATCCGAAATGACCTGATGAGCTTTCAGCGTCTGTATCTGAAGGATAAGGATATCAGGAATGTGATCCTGATGGGAGATTTATTACAGATATGATCTTCCAGGAGGAAATGGAAGACAGGATCATTACAAGGGAAGAATTTATGAAACGCTATGAGGATACAGTTGGAAAATCTGTTGACCTGTTGGCACAGGAGATGGAGATTGATCCGGAATATGCATCCCTTGTTGTGCCGACTATGGTAGTGTGCAGAAATTTTATTGATATTTTCAATGCAGAGTCTCTCTGGGCACCAGGTGTTTCCCTGCTGGATGGAATTGCCTATGATTTTGCAGAGAAGAAAAAATTTCTCAAAAGTGTCCACAATTTTGAGAATGACATTTTGGTTACATCAAAGAACATTGCAAAACGCTATTCCAGCAGTAAGAGCCATATCCAGGGAACTATGAATCTTTGCCTGAATATCTTTGACAGTATGAAGAAAGTTCATGGCATGGGAGCAAGAGAACGTCTGTTATTGCAGATCGCGGCACTGCTTCATGACTGTGGCAAATATATCAGTATGGAAAAGGTTTCCGAGTGTTCCTATCAGATCATTATGTCTACAGATATCATTGGGCTGTCCTTTCTGGAACGCCAGATGATCGCATGTGCGGTCAGATTCAATAATTCTGCGTTTGTTTATTATGATGAACTTTACAGTATGGGAATCGCTATTGACAGAGAGAGCTATATCAAAGTGGCAAAGATGACTGCAATCCTTCGTCTGGCGAATGCCATGGACAGAAGCCATTATCAGAAAGTAAAAGGAATTAAGGCAGTGCTCAAAGACAGAGAACTGCAGATGATTGTAGATTCTGCACAGGACATTTCTCTGGAACTGGGACTGCTGAAAGATAAAGAGGCGTTTTTTTGAAGAAGTATTTGGTGCATTCGTCTGGTTCTCAGGCGCAAGGGCAGAGCGTAAAGGAGGATGAACTTATGGACTTTGAAAAATTTGAAAAGAAAGAATATTTCGTGAATCGAGAGCTGAGCTGGCTCAAATTTGATGAGCGTGTTCTGAGTGAAGCAAGAGATAAAAATCTTCCCTTATTTGACAGACTGAAGTTCTTAAGCATTACCGCATCCAATCTGGATGAATTCTTTATGGTGCGTGTGGCGTCTCTTAAGGATCAGGTACATGCAGGATATCATAAAACAGACATTGCAGGAATGACTGCCAAAGAACAGTTAAAAGAAATCAGTGTCCGTACCCATGAACTGGTTCATGTACAGTATAATACACTGAACCGTTCTCTGATCCCTGCGCTTGAGAAAGCAGGAATGCACCTGGTGGCAGCCCATGAGAATCTTACAGAAGCACAGAGTGCATTTGTAGACAGATATTTTGAGGATAATGTATACCCGGTACTTACACCGATGGCGATGGATTCTTCCAGACCGTTTCCGCTGATCAGAAACAAGACATTAAATATCGGTGCCCTGATCTCCAAGAAAAGAGAAGAGTGATAAACTCAACAAAAAGGATAAAACAGGAGAACTTCTGTTTGCTACTGTACAGGTTCCGTCTGTGCTCCCAAGGGTGGTGCAGATTCCGTCAAAGAAGGATGGAGATACCACAGTGATCCTGCTGGAAGAGATTATTGAAAGAAATATTGACAAACTTTTCCTGAGTTATGATGTAATATGTGCCCATCCTTACCGTATTATGCGTAATGCGGATCTTACCATCGATGAAGATGAGGCAGAGGATCTGTTGGTGGAAATCCAGCGTCAGTTAAAGAAACGTCAGTGGGGTGAGGTTATCCGTCTGGAAGTAGAGGATAAGATGGATGAACGCCTGCTGAAGATTCTGAAAACGGAATTTGATATCAAAGAGGCAGATATTTTTGAGATAAACGGACCTCTGGATCTTACCATGCTTATGAAAGTATATGGTGCGGATGGCTTTGATGCTTACAAGACACCGAGATATCAGCCGGCACCTGTACCGGAATTTCAGAATGAGAAGGATATTTTCCAGGTGATACGTGAGGGCGATGTATTCCTGCATCATCCTTATATGAGCTTCGACCCTGTTGTAAATTTCGTACGTCAGGCAGCAAAAGATCCGGATGTTCTGGCTATTAAACAGACTCTGTATCGTGTCAGCGGCAATTCACCGATCATTGCTGCCCTTGCGCAGGCAGCAGAAAACGGCAAACAGGTTTCCGTGCTGGTAGAGCTGAAAGCACGTTTTGATGAAGAAAATAATATTGTATGGGCGAAGAAGCTGGAGAAGGCAGGATGTCATGTAATTTATGGTCTGGTAGGCCTTAAGACACACAGCAAGATCACACTGGTTGTGCGCAGGGAAGAGACAGGAATCCGCCGTTATGTGCATCTGGCAACCGGAAACTACAATGATTCCACTGCCAAACTCTATACAGACTGCGGTATCTTTACCTGCGATGAACGTTTTGGTGAAGATGCAACAGCAGTATTTAACATGCTCTCTGGATATTCTGAACCGAAAAGCTGGAATAAGCTGATCGTAGCACCAATCTGGATGAAGGACAGGTTCTTAAGCCTGATTGAACGTGAGGCAGAGAATGCGAAGAAAGGACTTCCGGCGTTAATCCGCGCAAAGATGAATTCTCTCTGTGATCCGAAGATTATTGCTGGATTGTATTATGCATCTTCCTGCGGAGTTCAGGTGGAGCTTCTGGTAAGGGGTATCTGCTGTCTGAAAGTAGGAGTGCCGGGAATCAGTGAGAATATTCATGTCCGTTCTATTGTAGGGGAATTTCTGGAGCATAGTCGTATTTTCTATTTTGAAAACGGCGGAAACCCGGAAATCTATATGGGAAGTGCGGATTGGATGCCGCGTAACCTTGACCGCAGGGTAGAGATTGTTTTCCCTGTGGAAGATGAGAAGATTAAGAAAGAGCTGGAGCATGTACTTGATCTGGAGTTTAAGGATAATGTAAAAGCTCATATCCTGCAGCCGGATGGAACTTATGTGAAGCCGGATAAACGAGGCAAAGCCAGATTAACTCTCAGATGGAATTCTGTATTGAGGCAACTGAGAAGCAGCACTTCATAAACACGAAGAAAAGAAATCCCGCGTATTCATTCCAGCAGAGCCTGCGGAGGATATAGAGGAATAAGAAACAGTCAGAAACAGAAATAAATAACTGGGAAATGCCATGGAAAGCGGTGGAGCTGCCATGGCTATTTCTTCTCTGGGAACAAAAAAATAAAAATTTTTTGTGGCAAAACCGCATAAATACAGGGCTTTTTGAACGAAAAATTCGAGAAAAATAA
>ENA-OQAX01000029-OQAX01000029.1-human-gut-metagenome-genome-assembly--contig:-NODE-29-length-27122-cov-2.147138_pt1 | contig 27122 bp, 28 predicted proteins | sample MGYA00242741_ERZ504539 | MGnify/ENA primary metagenome ERZ504539 (study PRJEB26092, sample SAMD00036277) | human gut metagenome | host: Homo sapiens | study: EMG produced TPA metagenomics assembly of... | reverse complement strand
TCTGCCGCTCGTAGTCGCCGGGCGTAGCCGAAACGAAGATCATCTGGTTCAGCTTGGACTCCACTTCCTCAAACTTGAGCGGGCGGTTATCGAAGGCGGACGGCAGGCGGAAGCCGTACTCCACCAGCGTTTTTTTTGCGGGCATAGTCGCCGCCGTACATGGCGCGCACCTGCGGCAGGGTAACATGGCTCTCGTCCACAAACAGCAGAAAATCATCCGGGAAATAATCCAGCAGAGTGGTGGGCATACTGCCCGGCGCACGGCCCGAAAGCACCGCCGAATAGTTCTCGATGCCTTTGCACATGCCAACCTCGTTGAGCATCTCAATGTCGTAATTGGTGCGCTGGGCAATGCGCTGCGCCTCGATCAGCTTGCCCTCGGCGGTGAACTGCTTCACCTGTGCGTCGCACTCGGCGCGGATCTTTTTCCAGTGCTGCGGCCTTCTTCTCGGCGCTGACGATATAGTGGCTGGCCGGGAAGATGGCTACATGCTTGACTACATTCTGTTTGGCCCCGGTGAGAGGGTTGAACTCCGTGATGCGGTCGATCTCGTCCCCAAAAAATTCCACCCGGATGGCAAGCTCGCTCATATAGGCAAGGTAGATGTCCACGATATCGCCGTGCACACGGAACTTATTGCGCACAAAATTCACGTCGTTGCGCTCATATTGCAGAGTGACCAGCTTCTGGCACAGCTCGTCCCGCTCCATCTGCATACCGGGGCGCAGGCTGATGACCATGCTGCGGTAGTCGATGGGGTCGCCAGCGAGTAGATGCAGGAAACCGATGCTACAATGATCACATCCCGCCGCTCCGAAAGCGCCGCCGTGGCCGAGTGGCGCAGACGGTCGATCTCGTCGTTGATGGCGCTGTCCTTTTCAATATAGGTATCCGTGCTGGGGATATAGCTTCCGGCTGGTAGTAATCGTAGTAGGAGACGAAATACTCCACCGCGTTGTTGGGGAAAAACGACCGGAACTCGGTGCACAGCTGGGCCGCCAGCGTTTTGTTGTGGGCCAGAACCAGCGTGGGCCGGTTGCATTTTGCAATAACATTTGCCATGGTAAAGGTCTTGCCGCTGCCGGTAACACCCAGCAGGGTCTGGCAGCGGTCGCCCCGCTCCACGCCTTTCACCAGTGTTTCAATGGCCTGCGGCTGGTCGCCGGTGGGCTGGTAAGAGGATACCAGTTCAAATTTTTCGTCTGCCATCTTCCCTCTCCTCTCCGGCCCTCGCGCAAAGAACCACAATCAGTTGTATTTTACGGTTTGATTATAGCACACCAGTTTTATAATGTAAACACTTTTTTGTTGTTTCACGGATCAAGGCCAGAAAAGCGTACCTGTTTTAAAGTCATAGATCGGCAGGCGGTTTGCGTCCCGCATGGAGAAATACTCCGTATCGGTCAGGATGAGTGATCCAGCAGATGGATGTTCACAAGGCCCAATGCCCGGGCAATATTGCCAGTGCTTCCAGATCCTCCATGGAGGGCAAGGCCGCACCGTTGGGGTGGTTGTGGCTGAGCACCACCGTGTCGTGCCGCCCTTGATGGCCGCAGATACCACATCCTTGATGTCCAGACTTACCCGGTCGGTGGTGCCTTCCCGCAGCCAGACCGCCGCGCGCACCCGCTTACGGCTGTCCAGACTGACCAGCATTGCACGCTCGTAATCCGACCACGCAAACTTCGCCATCAGATAGCTGCCCATCTGCTCCGTAGTTCTGATGCAGCGGGTGGTGCTGGTACGGCTGCGGCCATAGTAGCGGCTGATCTCCGGCAGCAGATGCAACATCCGGGCTGTGGCCGGGCCTACGCCCTCCACAGTGCACAGCTCTTCCTCGCTGGCTTCCAGCACAGCGGCAAAATCGCCAAAGCGGTCGATCAGGTCGTGAGCGATGCCGTTGGTGTCCTTCTGGGCGTTGGTGAGGTACAGCACATATTCCAGCGCTTCGTGCTCGGCCAGACTGTCCAGACCGTAGTTCTGCACCCGTTCGCGCATCCGCTGGCGGTGTCCCTGATGCCGTTTGTGTTCTGCCATTGCGGTACTCTCCTTCTGATTCATTCCTTATAATAGTACCCATTTTGCGCCCGGAACTCAAGGCTTTGCGGTAAAATAGTTTTGATCCGGGGCGTTTCCGCGTTGACTTGCAGCCAAGGCTGTATTACTATAAAGGTATCTCTTGAAAATTGAGGAACATTTATGAAACAATATACCGCAACCGCCAACGACGACGGCGTTCGTCTTTCCCGCTTTGTGCAGAGCGTGACCCGCGATTTTCCCACCAGCCTTTTGTACAAGAGCTTCCGCAATAAGCGCGTGAAGGTAAACGGAAAAAAGGCCGTGCCGGAGTACCGCATTCAGGCAGGCGACCTGATCGAGCTGTACATCAACGACGAGTTTTTCCCGCCGGAAGGCGCAAAAACCGTGCAGAAGGCCGCGCCGAAAAAAAGCAGAATCAGCCCAAGGTCAATATCATTTATGAGGACGAAAACATTGCTGTGCTGTACAAACCCACCCACCTTTTGTGCCACAGTGACCGCACCGGCGATGCAAACCTTGTGGACGCTTTTACCCAGTATCTGGCCGAAAAAGGCGAGTACGACCCCCACGGCGAGAACCGGTTCAAGCCCGGCATTTGCAACCGGCTGGACCGCGGCACCGAAGGCCTTGTGATCGCGCCAAGAGCTACACCGCCCTGCGGGACATGAACGAGATCATCCGCACTGACCTACTCAAAAAGGAGTACTACACCATCACGGTGGGTATCCCGCAGTCCGGGCGGTTCACCGCATGGTGGGAGCACGACGAGAAGAACAACAAGGTGAGCATCCATGCACACCAGTCGCAGGACGAGCGCCGCAAGCAGATCATTACGGACGTGGACGTACTGCGCACCGCCGGGCCGTTCGCCCTGTGCAAGATCGGCCTTGTCACCGGCCGCACCCACCAGATCCGTGCACATCTGGCCTATCTGGGCCGTCCGGTTCTGGGCGACATCAAGTACGGCAACCGCAAGATGAACGAGCGCACCGGCACCAAAACGCAGGCCCTGTGCGCTGTGCGGGTCACTTTCCTTGATATTCCCGAGGAAAACACCCTGCATTATCTCTCCGGCAAGGTCGTCAAGCTGAAGGACCCGCAGATCATAAAGCAGTTCGATGCGCTGGATAAGAGCAAGGCGGATGGAGAAAAACGACCATGCATAAAATCGACATGAACACGTGGCCGCGGGCAGAGCTGTTCCGGTTCTTTTCCGGAGTGTCGCAGCCATTTTACAGTGTCACCTTCCGGGTGGACGTGACGAATCTCCACGCCTACACCAAGCCCGCGGCATTTCCTTTTATTATGCCCTCGGCTATCTCGTGACCGATGCCGTGAACAGCGTGGTGAATTTCCGCTATACCATCACCGGACGGCGAGGTCTGGCTTCTGGATAAGCGCCATCCCCAGCCTGACCGACCTGAAGCCCGGCAGTGAGCAGTTCCACATCGTCACACTGCCCAAGACCGGCACGCTGGACGAGTTCTGCTGCGCTGCAAAAGCTAAGAGCACAGCACAGCAGAGCTTTCTGGATCAGGACTGCGAGACGGACGCGCTGATCTACATTTCCACCACGCCGTGGTTGATCTGACCAGCTGCACCAACGAGCGGGATTTGACAAAGACGATGCCATCCCCCGCATCTGCTGGGGCAAATATGTCCTGCAGAACGACCGTGAGACCCTCGGCATGAGCGTGGAAGTGAACCACCGGTTTGTGGACGGATATCATCTGGGGCAGTTTTATCAGAAACTGCAAAAGGCGATCGTTTCTCTCACCTGAAACGGAGGTTGACGTTTATGGGGCTTTTTTCTTCTTTTATTTCATTCCCTTTTTGATGTGTCCACATCTTCAGAGAACACATTGCCCGCAGGCAAGTCCAATAACAGCTCTTTTTAATGGCCACTTCAGTGATTACGATCACTTTATTCTGACTCATCTGACTGCAATCTCAACTACTCGATTATGTTTTTTTCTGGTAAATTCACCCAAACCGGAAAGATGCGTAACAACGAGCATTTCGTGTTTTTTTCCGGTGAGGATGTGCTATCCCGTATTATGGATTTAGGATACGAAGATCCTATTTCCTATTCTCGCCTTACTCCAACTTCTCCCAGTAATTCCCAGATGGATTATCTTTCTGATCTCGCTATGGAACGTGATGAGGTTGTTCCTTCCGCATTGTCTTCTACAGATGCTTCAGCCTTAATTTCCAGATATGTTGATCGTGACAGCATTCCAAACCCTGAACTATTTCAATATGCTGATGAAATGCATATTAGTGTTTCCTACTATACTGGAAAGCGGATGCTGTATGATACTGTTTTTGCACAATTAGATTCTTTCACCCGCACAGCCTTTTTCATCTTTTGTGTGTATCGGGATGTCGATCATTGCATGACTGGCAATTTAAACGATTGTCCTTATAAGGAACTTTTCTATTCTTTTTCCGAATCGGTGAAAGAGGACACTAAATTTCAAAAATCCCTTAATGACAACTATTCTGGTTCTGATTTACGCTTTTTCGGTTCCAGATATTTTAAAGAACTCGGATACTCCTTGTCCGGTGGAAGTAAGCGTACTTACGCATATAAACACGCCAGAGACTTTCTTATAGAAAACCGTCTCATTTCTGACGTGTAAAAAAATGACACCCTGTACCGAAAATTTTTCCGATACAGGGTGTCATTCTGTTTCTGTTATTTTTTTATCTTCGTCCTGCAAGGCGTGAGTTTTCTGCTCCTTACGCAGCTCTTTGATGCGCTTTTTCTCGCTCTGGACATGGGGCCAAGGCCAGCTGAAGCCCTCATTTTCGCGGCACCATTTGACCAGCGGATAGAAGGCGAAAGCCAGACCGAAGAGGTACAGCAGAGCGTACAGCAGGGCATCCAGCGTGATGAGTGCATCCAGTGCACCGATCACCGCCACCACGCAGCCTGCCTTCAAAAAGAACAGGCCGTTCTGGCGGCAGTATTCCTCAAAGTGCTCCGCCTTGACGGCACGGCGGCCCTGATCTCCCCAGACACGGGGATTTTTCATGACCGAATAGCCGTAGAATACCATCATCAGGCCAAGGGTGAGCTGAAAGCCAAAAAACATTTATGATCCCTCTTAATCTTCAAACAGCGGCTTCATCAGGGGCAGGAAATCCAGCGTTGCAAAGTAATCGCGCGGAGTCTCGGCACGGCGGATCAGACGGTGGGTGCCATCCTCGCACAGCAGCACTTCGGCGCTGCGCAGCTTGCCGTTGTAGTTGTAGCCCATGGCAGAGCCGTGTGCACCGGTGTCGTGGATATAAACGATATCGCCAATGTCGATCTTGGGCAGCATCCGGTCAATGGCAAACTTGTCGTTGTTCTCGCACAGACCGCCCACCACATCGTACATATGGTCGCAAGGCTCATTTTCCTTGCCCAGCACGGTGATGTGGTGGTAAGCGCCGTACATGGCCGGGCGCATCAGGTTGGCAGCGCAGGCATCCAGACCGATGTATTCCTTATAGATGTGCTTTTCGTGGATGGCAGTTGCCACCAGTGCGCCGTAGGGGCCGGTGGTAAAGCGGCCCATCTCAGTAAAGATGGCCACATCGCCCATGCCTGCGGGCACCAGAATTTCCTCAAACTTCTTGCGCACACCCTCGCCGATGGCCATGATATCGTTCTCGGTCTGCTCCGGGCGGTACGGGATGCCCACACCGCCGGACAGGTTGATATAACCGATGTGCACACCGGTGGCCTTCTGCACCCGGACAGCCAGCTGGAACAGGATACCTGCCAGCTCCGGGTAATACTCATCGGAAATGGTATTGGAAGCAAGGAAAGCGTGAATGCCGAAGTTCTTGGCACCCTTGGCGGCCAGCTTCTTGTAGCTTTCGATCATCTGCTCCTCGGTCATGCCGTACTTGGCATCGCCGGGCTTGTCCATGACCTGAAAGCCCTCTTCGCTCTCGCCCAGACTGAAGGTTCCGCCCGGGTTATAGCGGCAGAAGATGTTCTCCGGCACACCGGCGACACGCTCCAGAAATTCCACCATGGTGGCATCGTCCAGATTGATATAGGCACCCAGCTCGTAGGCCTTCTTCATATCCTCCACGGGAGTCTGGTTGGAGGAGAACATGATTTCACTGCCGGAGAAACCGCACACCTCGCTGAGCATCAGCTCAGTCAGGGACGAGCAGTCCACGCCGCAGCCTCCTCCTTGAGGATCTGCAGGATGACAGGGTTTGGGCAGAGCCTTGACGGCAAAATACTCCTTGAAGCCTTTGTTCCAGCTGAATGCCTTGTTGATGCGGCGGGCATTTTCACGGATGCCCTTCTCATCGTAGACATGGAACGGCGTGGGCACATCCTGAATGATCTCCTGTGCCATCGCCTCGGTCAGAAACGGTTTCTTTTCCATAGTAACATCCCTCTCATTTTATATGCACGCGGCCGATCGCCGCAGTGACATCAGTAGAAACTCCTTTCGTCATCGCTGATGCGATGCCACCCATTCCCCTTTTTGTCGCTGGCGCGCATCTGTTTTTTCTCTTTGTTACCTGTGGTGACATTTTTTTCCCCGGCGCAGGGAGAATCTGTCCGGCCGGGGGAAGTCTTTCTCAAAGAGGGTAGGCTTTGCCGCACGGACAAGCTCCCTCTTTGAGGGGGCTGTCTGCGCAGCAGACTGGGGGAGTTTACAGCTTCAGATTCTGGCGGGTGGGGTGAAGGTCGGGATCATCTTTGCCAGCTGCTGCACCACACCCTCGTCGTTGTGCTCTGCCGCAGCGGCAAGCTCCTGCAGCTGCCCGTAGAACTCGGCCAGATCGATGCTGCGCGGCGAAGCCACAAAAATTTTATTGTGCTGGGTGCGGCGCATCTTATCCTGCTCCTCGTCCATCATCAGCTCTTCGTAGAGCTTTTCGCCCGGACGCAGACCCACGATCTTGATCTCCATATTCACGCCCGGCTCATAGCCGTAAAAGCGGATGAGCTGCTTGGCAAGATCCATGATCTTGACCGGCTCGCCCATGTCCAGCACATAGATATTGCCGCTCTCGGCCAGTGCACCGGCCTGCAGCACCAGCTGGGCCGCTTCCGGAATGGTCATAAAGTAGCGCTCAATGTTGGGGTCGTGTCAGGGTGACAGGCCCGCCTTTTTTGATCTGAGCCTCAAACAGCGGAATGACGCTGCCATGGCTGCCCAGCACATTGCCAAAACGCACAGCCACACACTTCATATCCGTGTTGCCCGCAAAGGTCTGAATGAGCATTTCGCAGATGCGCTTGGTACAGCCCATCACACTGGTGGGGTTCACAGCCTTATCGGTGGAAAGCTGCACGAACCGCTCCACGTCGTGTTCGCTGGCGCTCACCAGCAGATTTTTGGTGCCCAGAACATTGTTCTTGACCGCTTCTGCAGGGCTGACCTCCATCAGCGGCACATGCTTGTGTGCTGCCGCATGGAACACCACAGTGGGATGATATGTTTCAAAAACCTCATCCAGACGCTTTTTATCGCGGATGGAGCCAATGAGCACCGTTACCGGGATATCCCGGCCGTACTTCTGCTGCAGCTCCATCAAAAGCTCATAGGCGCAGTTCTCGTAGATATCAAAAATAAGCAGCTTGCCGGGCTTGAAGCGCATCACCTGACGGCACAGTTCGCTGCCGATGGAGCCGCCGCCGCCCGTGACCAGAACGGTCTTGCCGGTGAGGTAGCCGGAGATCTGATCGGTATCCAGCGTCACCTCATCGCGGGAAAGGAAGTCCGCCGGGTTCAACTCGCGGAAGGCTCCCTGCTGCGGTGTACCGCTGCCCACCAGCTGCGGGTCACTGAGCAGCTGCACCGCACAATGGGTGCTGACGCACAGATCGATGACATGGTTCAGCTTGCTGCCCTTCAGGGTAGGAATGGCGATGATGATGCTGTGGATGCCGTAGCGCTTGCACAGGTCCGGGATATCCTCCAGCGTGCCCTTCACCGGCACCCCGTGGATGGTCTGGTTGAGTTTTGTGGGATCATCGTCCACCGCCACCACCGCGTGACCATATTCCTTATTGGATTTGCACACGTTGATGGCCCATGCACCGGCTTCGCCTGCACCTACGATCATCACCGGGCGGTTGGGGTCCTTGCTGGCAGCGCCGCGCAGCTTTTCGCCCAGCGGGTGGTTCAGGAACAGCCGCCATGCCAGACGGCTGCCGCCCACCAGCAGGAAGATGAGCACCGCCGCCATACAGTTGGCGGAGTTGAACAGCACGCCGTGGATGCACAGACGGTTGACACAGTAGACGACAACGGTAGGCACAGCCACCGTTCCCGCCAGACGCATCAGGTCGCGTTCACCGGCATACTTCCACAGTACGGAGTACAGCCCGCTGAACAGAAAGCTGGCAATGTACACCGCCACGATCCATGGCAGATTTTCGTACAGAAGCTCACGGTTATGCGGCCACCCAGCACTTCCACTGCTCCGTCTGCCCGCAGCCAGAAGCGCAAAATAAAAGCTGAATGCAACAATGGCTGCATCCAGCAGCACAAGCAGCGCCCGGCGCGCAAGCACCTGCGGTGTGTTCTTTTTATCTTTCACAAAAGTCCTCTTTTACATACGGCACAAGAGCCGCAGTTTTGGCCGGAAAAGCTTCCGGTTTCACAGAGCATCCGGCACACCGGACAGCCCTATCTTTATATTATACTCAGAACACTGCAGAATGTCCAGAAAAATTTGAATCCGCTGCCAAACTCCCTCTATTTTTCGGTCTGCCGGGCCGGTGCGCAGCCCAGAGCGCGGCTGCTTCCTCTCCAAGGCCCAGCGGCCATGCCGCCAGTAGGAACACTCCTGTGGTAGCGCAGCCGCCTATGCCCAACGCGGCCAGCTGCAAAGGCAGCCGAGCCGCAAACCCATCCGCAAGCAGCTTCCGCAGCGCCATGCCAGCCGCCGCGCCAGCACAGCTGCCAGTGCCGGTGCACCCAGCCAGCGGCGGAATGCATGCTGCGTGCCGCTGGAAAACAGCAGATGCCCGGTGTTGGCCGCACAGGTGTACAGGCTGGAAAGCAGGATCACTGCCAAAAAGCCCTTCATGCCAAAGCGCGGCAGCAGCGCCACCACCCCGCCAATGCGCAGGATGGAATCCCACACGCTGTAGCGGAAGGCCGCCTTCTGCTCCCCTACCCCTTTCATGGCACCGTCCACCATGCTTTCCAGATACATCAGCGGCATGGCAGGAGCCAGCGTTTCCAGATAAAACCCGGCATCCGCACTTTGGTACAAAAGCTGTGCCAGCGGCCGTCCCCACACCCAGAACAGCACCCCTGCCAGCGCGGAAAAATAGCCGGTAAGCCGCAGCATCCGGTTCAAAAGTGCGTTGAGCCGTTCGGTTTGGCCCAGAATATGAGCCTGCGTGATCTCCGGCATCAGCAGCACCGAAAGACTGCCCAGCAGGCCAAATGGGAACGTAAGCAGCGGCAGAGCCATGCCTTTCAGTTCTCCGTACTGCTCCAGCGCGGCGGTGCGCCCGCCCGCGTTGATCAGATAGACCGCAAGGCAGGCGGGCACCAGCATATTCTCCGCCGTGTGCAGGGCGCTTGCCAGCACCCGCCCGCCCTCCACCGGCCACAGGATCTCCCACAGACGGCGGGCCGGGTCTGCCGGGCGGACGGCTTTTTGCCCCGCAAAGGCACTGCGGGCATCCCGCCGGTAAAAGGCCAGCATGCACAGCGCCGACACCGCTTCGCTGACGGCGGTAGCTCCCAGCACCAGCATACAGCGCACGCCCACCGCAAGGCCCTCGGTACGGGTAAGCGCCAGTGCCACCAGCGCGATGCGCACCGTCTGCTCCGTAAGCTGGCTGAACACATTGGGAGCTACATGCCGCCGGGCGATGAAAAAGCCCCGCAGCACCGCCGAGACCGCCATCCATGGCATTCCCAGCGCTGAAACGCGTAAAGCACCAACGGCGCGGACATCGCCAAGCCACAACCGGGCCGCAAGATCCGCTGTCGCCAGCTGCAGTGCAGCGGCAAACAGCCCCCAGCACAAGTCCTGCCGCCAGCAGACGGCGCAGCATGCCGCGGGCTGCACCACGGGCGGAAGCCGGGCCGCTGAGTTCCTCGGCCATGAGCCGGGTAGCCGCCACCGAACGCCCGCCGTTGCCAGCGTGATGAACAGCGAATACACCGCCAGCACCAGCTGGTAAAGGCCCATCCCCTCGCCGCCCAGCTCGTTTGCCAGCCAGATGCGCAGGCCCATGCCGGCCAGCCGCAGCACCACGTCTGAGCCGGTGAGCAGCGCCGCATTTTTCAAATAGCTCTGCCGCATGGCGCACCTCCTGCCGGAATGTTCCGGTTCCAGCATATGAAGCGGCGGAACAGGATATGCAAAAGCAGAGCGGCGCGGCGGGTTGTTTCCTGAGTGCTTTTATGGTATAGTAAAGGGGCGGCTTTTATATGGCCGTATTCTGATCAAGGAGGAAGCACACGGCCAATGCCTCTGAGCCAGCCGTGCGCAAAAAGAGAATGAGCGAAGAATGTACCCATGACTGCTCCAGCTGTGGAGCAGCATGTTCTTCCCGCGATGCAGCGCCCAAGCATGACGCACCCAACCCCAACAGCAGCGTCAAAAAGGTCATCGGCGTTGTGTCCGGCAAGGGCGGCGTTGGCAAGAGCATGACCAGCGCTCTGCTGGCCTGCGCCATGGCACGCCGCGGCTACCACTGCGGCATTCTGGATGCTGACATCACCGGCCCGTCCATTCCCAAGCTGTTCGGCATCCATGGCCGTGCCATGGCCGACGACAAGGGCTGCTGGCCCATCCAGAGCCGCATGGGCATCGATGTCATGAGCATCAACCTGCTGGTGGAAAATGAGGAAGACCCCGTTGTGTGGCGCGGCCCGGTGATCGCCGGTGCTGTCAAGCAGTTCTGGACCGATGTGGTCTGGAAGGACGTGGACTTCCTGTTCGTGGACATGCCCCCGGGAACCGGTGATGTGCCCCTGACCGTGTTCCAGAGCCTGCCGGTGGACGGCATTGTTGTGGTGGCAAGCCCGCAGGAGCTGGTGAGCATGATCGTGGCCAAGGCCGTGAACATGGCTGAGATGATGAAGGTGCCCATGCTGGGCATTGTGGAGAACATGAGCTACATCGTCTGCCCCGACTGCGGCAAGCACATCAATGTGTTCGGCAACAGCCATGTGGATGAGGTGGCTGCAAAGCACGGCCTGCCCGTGCTGGCCAAGTGTCCCATCGATCCCCAGCTGGCTGCGCTTTCCGATGCCGGTATGATCGAGACCTACGGCGGCGAATATCTGGAAGGTGCCGCAGATGCCTGCGAAAAGCTGCTGAAGAAGTAAAAATCGTTTCTCTGCCCTGTGCCGTTTGCGTGGTGCAGGGCTTTTTTGGTTGCAGAAAATATGGCTTTCTGCGCCTGCGAAATGCAGCAAAATGGAGAAAAGACGTCTTTTTCCGTATTTCTTTTGTTCTGTCAGCGCTTTAAAAAACAAGGTTCTGTGCCGTTTTTTCTTTTATTTTTCGTTTTGTGAAGCGGTCTCAACTTTTCATCTGTTTTTGAAGCATTTTCTGCTTTCTCGCTATTGTCAAACCCACAGAAATGCTTTATAATAATAAAGCGGTCTGCAGCCATAAGCAGGCCGGTGTGTAAGAACGGAAATCCGGGATCGTCCCAAAGCGTTTTAGCAGCGCGTCCGCTGTGCGGCGGGCTGGGCGGTTTCGTCTTTTTCAAATTTTATAGAGTAATTGGGAAAAGGAGTATTCTACTATGCTGACGAATGAATACCTGAAGCGCGTTTACGAAGGTCTGGAAAAGCGCAATGCCAACGAGCCTGAGTTCCTGCAGGCTGTGCGCGAGGTTCTGGAGAGCATCCAGCCCGTTGTGGAGAAGCACCCTGAGTACGAGAAGGCCGCTCTGATCGAGCGTCTGGTCGAGCCGGAGCGCATCATCACCTTCCGTGTGCCCTGGGTTGACGATCAGGGCAAGGTTCAGGTGAACCGCGGCTACCGTGTGCAGTTCAACAGCGCCATCGGCCCCTACAAGGGCGGCCTGCGCTTCCATCCCTCTGTCAATCAGGGCATCCTGAAGTTCCTCGGCTTTGAGCAGACCTTCAAAAACAGCCTGACCACCCTGCCCATGGGCGGCGGCAAGGGCGGCTCTGACTTCGACCCCCACGGCAAGAGCGACATGGAAGTGATGCGCTTCTGCCAGAGCTTCATGACCGAGCTGTACCGCCACATCGGCCAGTTCGTGGACTGCCCCGCCGGTGATATCGGTGTCGGCGGCCGTGAGGTCGGCTATATGTTCGGCCAGTACAAGCGCCTGACCAACAGCTTCCAGGGCGGCATGCTCACCGGCAAGGGCCTGACCTTCGGCGGTTCTCTGGCCCGTACCGAGGCTACCGGCTACGGCCTGTGCTACTTCACCGCTGAGGCTCTGAAGTGCATGCGCAACGACAGCTTTGAGGGCAAGACCGTGGTCATCTCCGGTTCCGGCAATGTGGCCATCTACGCCTGCGAGAAGGCCACCCAGCTGGGTGCTAAGGTCGTGACCATGTCCGACTCCAACGGCTACGTCTACGACCCCAACGGCATCGATCTGGCCTACGTCAAGGATCTGAAGGAAGTCCGCCGCGGCCGTATCAAGGAGTACGCCGAGACCCACGAGGGTGTAACCTATGTTGCAGATTGCACCAAGGTCTGGACTGTCCCCTGCGACATCGCCCTGCCCTGCGCAACCCAGAACGAGATCAACAAGGAGTCCGCTGAGGCTCTGGTGAAGGGCGGCTGCACCGTGGTCTGCGAGGGTGCCAACATGCCCAGCACCCCGGAGGCCATCGAGGTCTACCTGTCCAACGGCATCCTGTACGGACCTGCAAAGGCTTCCAACGCAGGCGGCGTGGCCACCTCCGGTCTGGAGATGAGCCAGAACTCCGAGCGCCTGAGCTGGACCTTTGAAGAGGTCGATGCCAAGCTGAAGGGCATCATGGAGGGCATTTTCCATGCTTCCTACGATGCATCTGTGGCTGCCGGTTCCGAGGGCAACCTGATGGTCGGTGCAAACTGTGCCGGCTTCCTGAAGGTTGCAACCGCCATGATGGCACAGGGCATCACCTACTAAATTTCATAGCATTTTCAAAGGGCTGCGTCCGGTCGGGCGCGGCCCTTTTTTTTGGTATAACCCCGCCCCGCTCTGCCCACACTGGCAGTATCTATGGCAGAAAGGGAGTTTTTGTATGGACGAGCAGATGTTTTGTTTTCAGTGTGAGCAGGCGGCGGGCTGCACCGCCTGCACCGGCGCAGCGGGGTGTGCGGCAGTCGGCCGAGACAGCCGCCGCACAGGACCGGCTCACCGGGGCGCTCATCGCGTTTGCCGGGCAGCTCATCGCGGCGGGGCGCGGCCCGACCCCGGAACAGGCCCGGCTGCTGATGCAGGGGCTGTTCACCACATTACCACGTGAACTTTGACCCCGCCGCCGTGGACGCGCTGACCCGCCGGGTGCACGACGCCAGCCCCGGCACCGGCTCGGACTACGACATGCAGGCCCGTCTGGCGGGAACCGGACGCGACCGGCGCAGCCTGAAATGCTTTGTGCTGTTCAGCCTGCGGGGCATGGCCGCCTACAACTACCACGCCCGGGTGCTGGGCCGCATCGACCCGGAGCTGGACCGGTTCTTCTGTACCGCCCTGCAGGCCGTGGGCGACCCCGGCCAGACCACCGACGCACTGTGGCAGCTGGTGCAGGCCACAGGAGAAGCCAGCTACCGCTGCATGGAGCTGCTGGACGCGGCCAACACCGGCGCGTTTGGCGATCCGGAACCGGTGCAGGTGCCCCTGACCATTGAAAAGGGGCCGTTCATCGTGATTTCCGGCCACGACCTCTACGACGCACAGCAGCTGCTGGAACAGACCGCAGGCCGGGGCGTCAACGTCTACACCCACTCGGAGATGCTGCCCGCCCACGGCTACCCGGAGCTGAAGCGCCGCTACCCCCACCTCAAGGGCAACTTTGGCACCGCATGGCAGAACCAGCAGCGGGAGTTCGAGGACATCCCCGCGCCCATCCTGTTCACCACCAACTGCATCATGCCCCTGCGCGCCAGCTACGCCGACCGGGTGTTCACCACCTCGGTGGTGGCTTACCCCGGCGTGCCCCACATCGACGAAGGGCGCGACTTTTCCCCGGTGATCGAAAAAGGCGCTGGAGCTGGGCGGCTACGCGCAGGACACCCTGCTGCCCGGCCTGAACGGCGGCTCCACGGTGACCACCGGTTTTGCCCGCACCGCCGTGCTGCAGCACGCGGACGAGATCGTGCAGGCGGTGCGGGACGGTAAGCTGCGGCACTTCTTTCTGGTGGGCGGCTGCGACGGCACCCGGCCCAGCCGCCGCTACTACACCGAGTTTGCCCGCCTTACCCCGCCCGACACCATCCTGCTGACCCTGGCCTGCGGCAAGTTCCGCCTGAACGACCTGCCCCTTGGCACCGTGCCGGGCACCGGCCTGCCCCGCATCCTGGACGTGGGCCAGTGCAACGACGCCTACAGCGCCATCCGCATCGCATTGGCGCTGGCCGACGCCTTTGGCTGCGGCGTCAACGACCTGCCCCTCTCGCTGGTGCTGTGCTGGTTTGAGCAGAAGGCCGTGTGCATCCTCATCGCGCTGCTGGCGCTGGGCATCCGGAACATCCGGCTGGGGCCTACCCTGCCCCCGTTCCTCTCGCCGGTCGTTGTGGCTGCCCTGCAGCAAAAGTACGATTTAAAAGCCGTAACAACGCCGGAAAATGACCTGCAGGCCATTCTGGGCAGACATTGAGCCTGCACTGTTCTCACTATAGCTACAACTGACCGCCATACGCGGCGTTTCGCACAAGAAGCAGTGGAAAGCCGCTGTTATATTTGGTGCAGCTGTCACTTGAATCTTTTTCAGCGTTCAGTATAATAATAGTTACCGGAACAAAGGCGTTCCGCAAGGGTAAAGTATGCCCTTGCGGGGCGCTTTTCTTTTTTGTCAAAATGCGGAGGGTGCCGCACCGGTGAGGATTTTAGATAAGGATGGGAAAGTCTATGGAAAACTTTACAGAGCAGAAAAACACCCTTGGTCTGTACGATCCACAGTTTGAGCACGATGCCTGCGGCATTGGCGCTGTGGTGGATATCAAGGGCCGCAAAAGCACCAGACCGTGGACGATGCACTGGCCATTGTGGAACGGCTGGAGCACCGTGCCGGCAAGGATGCCGAGGGCAAGACCGGCGACGGTGTGGGCATTTTGCTGCAGATCAGCCACAAGTTCTTCTCCAAGGTGGCCGAAGAACTGAACATCAACCTTGGCAACGAGCGCGAGTACGGTGTGGGCATGTTCTTCTTCCCCCAGAGCGAACACCTGCGTGCGCAGGCCATGAAGCTGTTCGAGGTGGTCACCCGCAAGGAAGGCCTCGAATTTCTGGCATGGCGCAAGGTTCCCGTGAACCCGGATGCCGTGGGCCAGAAAGCCCGCGACTGTATGCCTGCTATCTGGCAGTGCTTCATCAAAAAGCCCGCCAAGGTGAGCAAGGGCATCGATTTTGACCGTAAGCTGTACATTGTGCGCCGCGTGTTCGAGCAGGCCAGCAACGGCACTTATGTGCCCAGCCTGTCCAGCCGCACCATTGTGTACAAGGGCATGTTCCTTGTGCACGACCTGCGCCTGTTCTATACCGATCTGCAGGACGAGGATTATGAATCCGCTATCGGCATGGTGCACAGCCGTTTCTCCACCAACACCAACCCCAGCTGGATGCGCGCACACCCCAACCGCTTCATCCTGCACAACGGCGAGATCAACACCATCAAGGGCAACACGGATGCCATGCTGGCCCGTGAAGAGAGCATCTCCAGCTCCATCATGCAGGACGACATGAACAAGATCCTGCCCATCATCAACACTTCCGGCTCCGACTCCGCCATGCTGGATAACGCGCTGGAATTCATGGTGATGAACGGCATGGATCTGCCGCTGGCCGTGATGATCACCATTCCCGAGCCGTGGGAGAACAACAAGAACATCAGCCAGAAAAAGCGCGATTTCTACCAGTATTATGCCACCATGCTGGAGCCTTGGGATGGCCCCGCTGCCATCCTCTTCTCGGACGGCGACGTGATGGGCGCTGTGCTGGACCGCAACGGTCTGCGCCCCAGCCGCTATTACATCACCAAGGACGGCCGCATGATCCTGTCCTCCGAGGTGGGTGTGCTGGAATGCGAGCCGGATAATATTTTGGTCAAGGATCGTCTGCGCCCCGGCAAAATGCTGCTGGTGGACACCGTGAAGGGCGAAGTGGTGGACGACGAAAAAGCTCAAGGAGTTCTACGCCAGCCGTGAGCCTTACGGCGAGTGGATCGACCGCAACCTTGTGGAGCTGGCCAGACTGAAAATTCCCAACGTGAAGGTGGAAAGCTACACCGGCGATCAGCTCACCCGCCTGCAGAAGGTGTTCGGCTACAAGTATGAGGATGTGAACACCATGATCCTCTCCATGGCACGGGCAGGCGCAGAGCCTTCCGGCGCTATGGGCACCGACACCCCGCTTGCTGTGCTGAGCAACCAGCATCCGCCGCTGTTCAATTACTTCAAGCAGCGCTTTGCGCAGGTCACCAACCCGCCCATCGATGCCATCCGCGAAAAGGTGGTCACTTCCACCAGCGTGTATATTGGCGCACACGCAACCTGCTGGAAGACACGCCGAGAACTGACAAGGTGCTCAAGGTGCACAACCCCATCCTGACCAGCACCGACCTGCTCAAGATCAAATACATGAACGTGCCCGGCTTTAAGGTAGCCACGGTGTCCATCAACTACTATAAGAATACCAGTCTGGAAAAGGCCATCGACCGTGTATTTCTGGAGGTCGACCGCGCCTACAAGGATGGTGCAAACATCATCATCCTTTCTGACCGCGATGTGGATGAATACCACGTGACCATTCCCAGCCTGCTGGCAGTTTCCGCGGTTTCGCAGTACCTGATCCGCACCAAGAAGAGCACCGCACTGGCCCTGATCCTGGAAAGTGCAGAGCCGCGCGAGGTGCACCACTTTGCCGCTCTGCTGGGCTACGGTGCCTGCGCCATCAATCCCTATCTGGCACATGAGACCATCGGCCAGCTCATCGACGAAGGCCTGCTGGACAAAGATTATTATGCAGCCGTGGAGGACTACGACAACGCCATCCTCAGCGGCATTGTGAAGATTGCCTCCAAGATGGGCATTTCCACCATCCAGAGCTACCAGAGCAGCCAGATCTTTGAGGCTGTGGGCATCTCCAAGGATGTCATCGACAAATACTTCACCGGCACGGTGAGCCGTGTGGGCGGCATTACCCTTTCGGACATTCAGGCCGATGTGGAAGCCCAGCACAACGCAGCCTTCGACCCGCTGGGTCTGGACATCAACATGGAGCTGGCCGACAGCGGCGCACACAAGTTCCGCAGCGGCAAGGAAGAACACCTGTTCAACCCCCAGACCATCCATCTGTTCCAGAAAGCCTGCTGGACGAACGACTACTCGGCTTTCAAGCAGTTCACCAGCACCGTGGACAATATGGGTGCTGACGGCGTGCATCTGCGCAGCCTGCTGGACTTCAACTATGCTCCTGACGGCGGCATCCCGCTGGAAGAGGTGGAGCCGGTAAGCTCCATCGTCAAGCGGTTCAAGGGCGCAGCCATGAGCTATGGTGCCCTGAGCAGTGAAGCCCATGAGACCATTGCCATCGCCCTGAACCGTCTGGGCGGCCGCAGCAACACCGGCGAGGGCGGCGAACCCGAAGAGCGCTACCACAGCGAGAGCAATTCCAAGATCAAGCAGGTGGCTTCCGCACGCTTTGGTGTAACGAGCAAATACCTCGTTTCTGCGGAAGAGATCCAGATCAAGCTGGCACAGGGCGCAAAGCCCGGTGAGGGCGGCAATCTGCCCGGTGCCAAAGTATATCCGTGGATTGCAAGACCCGCCACAGCACCACCGGTGTGGGCCTGATCTCTCCCCCGCCGCACCACGATATCTACTCCATCGAGGACCTTGCAGAGCTGATCTACGACCTGAAGAACGCCAACCGCAGCGCCAACATCAATGTCAAGCTGGTCAGTGAGGCCGGCGTTGGCACCATTGCGGCCGGTGTTGCCAAGGGCGGCGCACAGGTCATTCTGGTGTCCGGCTACGACGGCGGCACCGGTGCAGCACCGCGTACTTCCATCAAGCACGCTGGCCTGCCGTGGGAGCTGGGCATCGCCGAGACCCATCAGACCCTGATCCTGAACGGCCTGCGCACCCGCGTACGCATCGAGAGCGACTCCAGCTGCTCTCCGGCCGCGATGTTGCCATCAGCTGTATGCTGGGCGCAGAGGAGTTCGGCTTCGGCACTACCCTGCTGATGGCCGAGGGCTGCGTGATGATGCGTGTGTGCAATCTGGATACCTGCCCCATGGGCATCTGCACCCAGAACCCGGAGCTGCGCAAGAACTTCAAGGGCAAGCCGGAATACATCATCAACTACCTCACCTTTGTGGCCGAGGAGCTGCGCGAGTACATGGCAAAGCTGGGCGTGCGCACCATCGATGAACTGGTGGGCCGCACCGACCTGCTCAAGGTCAAGCCTGCCGCACCCGGCAGCCGCGCTTCCAAGATGGATCTCGACTGCATCCTGCACAACCCTGCCATCGAGAACAGCAATGTTCACTTCGTGAAGGAGGACACCTACGACTTCCATCTGGAAAACACCCTCGATATGAAGGTGCTGATGAAGAAGTTCAAGCTCAGCAGCAAGAATGCCCAGAGCGTGACGCTGGATGTCTCCAACACCGACCGCGCCTTTGGTGCCATCTTTGGCAGCGAGATCACCCGCAAATACGGCAACAGCCTGCCGGATGATGTTTACACCGCCCACTGTGTGGGTGCAGGCGGCCAGAGCTTTGGTGCCTTCATCCCGGGCGGCCTGACACTGGACCTTGTGGGCGACTGCAACGACTACATGGGCAAGGGCCTGTCCGGCGGCAAGATCGTCGTGCGCCCGCCCAATGGCATCACGTTCAAGCCCGAGGAGAACATTATCACCGGCAACGTGGCCCTGTACGGTGCTACCAGCGGCAAGGCGTTCATTTCCGGCGTGGCCGGTGAGCGCTTCGCCGTGCGCAACAGCGGTGCCACCGCCGTTGTGGAGGGCGTTGGCGACCACGGCTGCGAGTACATGACCGGCGGCACGGTGGTGGTTCTGGGCCAGACCGGCAAGAACTTTGCAGCCGGTATGACCGGCGGCATCGCCTACGTGCTGGACGAGAACTGGGACTTCTACCAGCGCGTGAACAAGGAGACCGTCAGCCTGGAGCCTGTGGAGCACAAGTACGATGTTGCCACCCTGAAAGAGCTGATCCGCGAACATGTGGAGGCCACCGGCTCTCCCCGCGGCAAAGAGATTCTTGACAACTTCAGCGAATTCCTGCCCAAGTTCAAGAAAGTTCTGCCCTACGATTATGACCGTATGCTGCGTGTGATCGCATCCGTTGAGGAGCGCGGTCTGGACGGCGAGCAGGCACAGATCGAAGCATTCTACACGGTGCAGAAGAAGAAGTAAGGAGGGCAGCGTTATGGGTAAGACAACTGGATTTATCGACTATACGCGCAAAACCAGCACGGATGTTCCGCCGCTGGAACGCATTGAAAACTTTAACGAATTTCACGTCTGGCTCTCCCGCGAGGAGCAGCAGACGCAGGCAGCACGCTGCATGGACTGCGGTGTTCCCTTCTGTCAGGCCGGCATGATGATCGGTGGCATGGCCTCCGGCTGCCCGCTGAATAACCTCATCCCGGAGTGGAACGACCTTGTTTATCATGGCAAGTGGGAGCTGGCCATGCACCGTCTGATGGCCACCAACCGCTTTCCGGAGTTCACCAGCCGGGTGTGCCCTGCCCTGTGTGAAGCAGCCTGCACCTGCGGCGATGTGACCGGCAGCAGCGTGACCGTGCGCGAGAACGAGCACGCCATTATTGAGACGGCTTACGCCAAGGGCTGGCTGCACGCCGCACCGCCGCCCTCCCGCACCGGCAAGAGCGTAGCGTGGTGGGCAGCGGCCCCTCCGGCCTTTCGGTGGCCGAATACCTGAACAAGCGCGGCCACGCCGTGACTGTGTTCGAGCGTGCAGACCGCGTGGGGCGGCCTGCTGATGTACGGCATCCCCCAACATGAAGCTGGACAAATCCGTCATCGAGCGCCGCATCAAGATCATGCAGGCTGAGGGCGTGGAGTTCCGCACCAACATGGATGTGGGCGGGGCTGTTGCCGCCGAAGAGCTGCTGAACGGCTACGATGCGTGGTGCTGTGCTGCGGTGCCAAGAAGGCCCGCGACCTGAATGTGCCCGGCCGCGATGCAAACGGCGTGCACTTTGCCGTGGACTACCTGACCAGCGTGACCAGAAGTCTGCTGGACAGCCAGTTCGCGGACGGCAAGGCCATCGATGCCAAGGGCAAGAATGTTCTGGTGATCGGCGGCGGTGATACCGGTAACGACTGTCAGGGCACAGCCCTGCGGCAGGGCTGCACCGATCTGGTGGCACTGGAATGATGCCGCAGCCGCCCAAGGAGCGTGCAGCCTCCACCCGTGGCCGGAGTGGCCCCGTGTGCTGAAGGTGGACTACGGCCAGACCGAGTGTCTTGCAAAGTTTGGCAAGGACCCGCGCGTGTACCAGACCACCGTGAAGGAGTTTTTGAAGGATGATGCGGGCAATCTGACCGGTGCTATCATCTCCTACCTGAAGCCGGAGCGAAATCCCGAGACCGGCCGTACCAGCATGGTGCCCACCGGTGAAGAATTTACCTACAACTGCCAGCTGGCGTTCATCGCCGCAGGCTTTACCGGCTGCGAAAATTACGTGGCCGATGCATTTGGTGTGGAGCTGACCGCCCGCGGCAACGTGGCAGACCACAGCTTCAAGACCAACGTGGAAAAGGTGTTCGTTTGCGGCGATATGCGCCGCGGCCAGAGCCTTGTGGTGTGGGGCCTGCGCGAAGGCCGCGACTGCGCCGCCGAGGTAGACCGCTACCTGATGGGCTACACCAACCTCTAACTAAGCCATTCTCTTTCCTATCCTAAACAAGCAGAAGCGGGGGCCTTTGCAAGGCTCCCGCTTCTGCTTTTGTTTTTTAGTCTGTATTGTATTCCGGTTCCGTGGGGGTAGGATCTGTTGTTTCCGGAGGGGCCGGCTCTGTCGTGGTGGGTTCGGTAGCGGCGGGTTCCTCCGGTGTGACAGTGATCTGCACACTGGGGTCTGCCGCAATATACACGGTGATCACCGTGCCCACTTTCACCTTGGTGCCCGGCTCCTCGCTGGTACGCACCACGCAGCCGGATGCATAGGAGCCATCGTTCACCACCATAAAGCAGCTGGCCACAAGGCCCCTCGCTTCCAGTTCCTTTACCGCGCCATCCTGCGTAAAGCCGATGATATTGGGCATCTCGGCCATCTGCGGGCCTTTGCTCACCACCAGCTGTATGGTCTCCCCTGCCTTGAGCACAGTGTCCGCGCTCGGCTCCTGCTGGATGATCTGGCCCGCCGGGGCGGTATCGCTGTATTCCTCGGTGACGTAGAACAGATACATGCTGGTATATTCCCGGTTGTTCTGCACCTGCGTGTAGTCCATGCCAATAAAGTTCGGCACAAGGTTCTGCGGCACCATCACCTCGCTGCTGGCCGGTTCCGACTCCGCAGCCGACGCGGCAGGCCGGTGGATGTGCTGGCTCAGCACGCTCCACAGCGTGAGCAGAATGAGGATGGACAGCAGGATCACGATGCCCGCCAGCAGCGCTTTTAAGCTGAGCAGATGCTCCTTGCGTTCCGGCTCCGGCTGGGCTGTGCGCACCGGAGTCTCCGGCTTCATGGTGCGGGTCAGCTCGGCGGTGTATTCCTTGGAAGAAAGGGCCTGATACAGCTGCGGCACGGTCTGGATGCGCTCCATGGGCCGCAGGCGCAGGCCCAGCTGCAGCACCTGCGAGACGTACAGCGGCAGGCTGCCGTTCACCGATTTTGCGCGTGGGTTGGAGTCTGCCACAATGCGCTGCGCTGCAGGCACCGGGGCCTGCCCGCACACCATGCGGTAGAACACTGCCGCAAGGCTGTATTCATCGGTATAGCGGCCCTCGAACTCTGCGGTGGAATACTGCTCCGGGGCGGAATAGCCTTCGTACAGCTGTTCGCGCAGGCCGCTGCCCGCCGTGCGCAGGCCCACCGTGGCATAGCCCGCCAGACGGCAGCGGTCGTTTCCATCACGCGGATGTTCTCCGGGCAGATGCCGCGGTGCACCAGACCGATCTTGTGCATGGCGGCTGGGCACCGTTGAGCATTCGTGAAATGGTTGCATTATTTTAAGCCTGTTTTGTTCAGATAATTCTTTTTTTGTGTTTTTTTCTGTAAAATGATTTGAAGTATATTGATGAATCTTTCCTGATCGTAAACGCTGTCAGGATTTTATTAGTGTGCCTGAATTTTGATATAAATTCGTTCATTCAAATCTCCTCTTTGACTTTCTTTGACTTTGTATAAATTGACTTCTTGTATTTTATCTTATCAATTATATCCCTAAAAATCAATTTAAAACATAAAGAAATCAAAAAATGCTTTATTGATATTCCTTTAAAAGTCAAAGAAGTCAAAAACGTAATTGACATTTTGACATCTTTGTGTATAATGTAAATCAAGAAGTCAAAGAAGTCAAACAAATCGAAAAGAAAGGAAGGAGGGCTGTGGATTGAAATATAGGGTTGTTTCGGTTTTGAAAGATAATAGACCACGTTTTTTGATTATTTCTGATATTGAAGAAATTGAAATCCTTCCATCAAAGTATTTGAAGCATCTGGATCAGATTAATGCTTCTCCGAATACTGTAAAATCCGCAGCTTCGCACTTTCATATTATTACAATTATCTGCAGGAGCAAACGATAGGATTGGATGAGATTACATTGCTATCCTATTCAGAGCAGAATAAACATTTTTATTGATTTCTTGTATTGGGTTAAGAGTGGAAAGCATACTGAGCATAATACACAGACGAGCAATAAGACCTGCAATATGTATCTTGGTGCAGTCTTCAGATACTACCAGTTTTTGGCACTGGAAGATGTCTTGCCAATGCTTAAAGTCTTACGAGTAAAAAAAGTATCATATTTTGACAGTATGGGAGTAAATCATCAAAATGCAGTGAATTCGTTTAAAGGTTTCTTCAAAGAAGAAGAATCTAATCTGGAAGAATAACATCCGAAGAAATACAGGAGCTGATAAATGCCTGTACGAATGATAGAGATCGATTGCTGATAGCAATGATGGCAGAAACGGTCTTAGATTAGGGGAAATTCTAGGAATCCATTATACCGAAGATATTGATTTTGAAAGAAGGACGGTTTGGGTAAGGTATCGTGAATCTAATACCAACTTGGCAAGAGCAAAAAAATGCAGAATATAGAATGGCTTTGTTAAGTAATACAACTTTTTGAGTTCTTGGTTAAGTATATTTCTGATAATCGAAAAAGTCTGATGAACTCGGAGTATCTATTTACAAAATTAACTGGAAAAAACAAAGGAGAGCCATTAGATGCGGATTCTGTGTATAGCATGTTGAAAGGCTATCCAAAAAAACGGATATCAATTCCCATCCGCATCAGCTCCGACACTATTTTGCGGAGGAAAGAAGAAAAGAAGGATGGGATTTGAATGACATTCGTTTTGCCTTGGGGCATAAGAAAGTTGAAACTACCATTAAATACTTGGGTGAAAATAATGAACGATTGATAGAAGCGACAGATCAATACTACTCAAATAATGAAGATTTATATCAAATTGCAGATTTTCTGTAAAAGGAAGGAGGGATTACCTTGGCAGTATTAAAAATTGTTCCGAAGTTATATCAGGAAAAAATATCTGAAAAATTAAAGGAAGAAATATCTTTAGTTACGACTGGAGAAGCAAAATACTATAACCGGTTATACAAATTTTTTCAGTATACAGATATACAGTGTACTGCAGATATTAACTATGAAACGAGAAAAATGTATATGGATTCTCTTGAAAAAGAGGATATTTCAGAAAAATATAAAGCGGAATTACTGAGCTTATTGATCGTTTAAAAAATAGAAAATATGCCGGATGTCTATTCACAAGGAAAGCCCTTCTCTGTAGAACAGGAGTTTTTTTAAGCAAGACAAATTGTTTTTGCTGTATGTCCCCCAATAAGAAGAAAGCACAATCTTTCCGTCAGGTGGTCGATAAGAATGATTTGTTATGGGACTTAACGAGGATACATTCATCACAGTTGGTGCGACAGACAAAAAAATATTGCTATGTGAAATTCTGAATATGGATAAGGTACAAAGACATCGAAGATATTTTTTAGAACCATTAAAAGCACTTGTACGGTTTTGCGATAAGTACGGAATAGATGATATTGAAGAAATGGAACAGGCAGATGAAAACAGATTTTATCTGTATTTAAACAAGGAGTCAGAAATTATAAAAAAAACAGGCTTCTAAGATTGTTGAGTTTGCGAGAAGAACGTTATTTCTAACAGATTCAGAGATAAATTGGCAAGCATGTATCTGGTATATGGATAGGTTTCAGTTTGATAAATCAAGAATCAATGCCAGTTCACCTGTTAAAAGTCTTTCATTTTATTAATATTTACGAAAAAAGAAAATCGTTGGTATTTACAATTATACGCAAAATATTTAGTTGGGATATCTGATCTGTCTTTATCAAATATCCGAAATACAATAAGTTTTATTTCACAATTTTTTAAAATATCTGGATGGACAGAGTAAGAAAGTAACTGAACTGGAGATACAAGATATAGCGGATTATGTATCTATTTTGGATGTGTCCGATATTAAATATTCCACGTTTTAACCGATATATAACTCATATACATACATTTCTACAGTTTTTTGAAAAATGAAAAAATATTGAAGTGTTGAAGTTTTATCCGGAACGATTTTTAAAAAAAGGTTTTCCAGAACACAACGAAAGAAGTGTTCCAGAAAAAACAATTGCTCATCTGATTAAGGAGTTGCCGGCATTCCCAGAGCATTTACAGTTGATGTATTTGATTTTGTTTTGCACAGGAATTAGGAAAAGCGAGGTTTGTACAATAAAATCGGGAGCCTTTTATTCACAAGGCAATGAGAATTGGATGCGCATATATCAAAGCAAAATGCGGAGGGAAAAAGTCATTCCTGTTCCGAGTTTATTGGTTGGACTGGTGAACGATTATGAAAAAAAGTACGGAATAAAAAATGGGGAGTTATTTATTCAAAAATAAAAAAGGTGGTGCATTTAATGGACAGACATTTTCAAATCAGATGATTCGGGAGTGTAAGGCTCGTGGGATTGCCTGTGGAGATTATATCTTTAGAGCACACGATTACAGACATAACCTTGCAACTTCAATGTACGGAAATGGAGTTTCTATACAAGGGGTACGAGATTATCTGGGACATTCAAGTGAGAATATGACAAAACAGTACATTGATTTCATGCCGGAACGTATTGTATCGGCTGAAGATAAATATTTTTCAAGAAATCAGTCATTTAAATTGAAAGGAGTAGAAGATGATGAAAGGTAATATTAATTTGATTTCTTATGACTGTTATCAACAAGCTACAGAAAAACAGTTGGCTGGGCTGAAATGGAAGGAAAACAGGGTGTACTACATATCAGAGATTCGTAATGAAAAGATACAGGATGAGATTTATGGGTATATCGATGATAGATGTAGACGTTTATCATTATCAACAGCCGTAAATGATATTTACAGATTTGATTTGTTGAAAGAATTTCTGAATGAGAAGTGTACAAGCTGTAGCAGCATTACTGATAAAAAATGGGAAGAACTGGAGAGAAGCTATAAAGCATTTTTATATAAAAAAGGATTGGCGCTGTACGTTAGAAGAAATAGACCGGATAGGCGGAATGTTGAGCAACAAAATAGCGCTCAGGTTTCTTTTCTGAAAATGTATTATGAGTATGTTGTGAAGTGTAAAACAGCAGATATTCCAGAAAATGAAAAAGATGTATGGGATATGAGAAAGCTGGATATTGTGCCAAGGAGTAATCCGATTCGTGGAAGATATAGATTAGATTTTCGTGAGATTAGGCAGAGAGAATTTAAAGAGATAATAAAGAGAATATTGTATAGCCACTGCCAGACAAAAGCAATGGGTAGTATAAAAGGCGAATTGTGTGGATTCCGTCGGTTTGCTAGATTTATGTATGATCGGTTTCCAGAAGTAAAGCATTTTACAGAAATTAGCAGGGATATGATAGAAGATTATCTGGTTTATATAAAAACGGATACCGGTCTTACATCAGTCAGTTACACAACAGAACTGTCGGTTTTGGATAATCTGCTGGATGAAATTGGGCGGGAACTGGAAATAGAAAATTTATGCAATCTTTTTCTGTCCAGTGATTGCAGAGCATATGACAACGCTTTGCCAGAAGCGTATTCAGATGCAGAAATCAGGAGATTTAATAGTGCATTAACAAAATTAAAGCCCCAGTTAGGAAGATGTCTAATAATACATCAGATGCTCGGTACAAGAATAGAGGATACGTTGACTTTGCGAAGGGATTGCTTATCTGAGAAATCTGGGCATTATTTTATAACTATTCTCCAGCATAAAACAAGGAAATACAAAAGACCAGTCAGCGATCAGCTGGCAGAAGTGATTAGAAAAGCAATAGAAGTTTCAGAAAAGGAGTATCCAGATTCAGAATATATTTTTCTGCAAGATAATGGAAAATTGTATACAGATTCAATGCTGAAATATCATGTAAATATCATGATTTATGAAAATGATATCAGGGATGATAATGGAAATTATTTTGAGTTTCGTACACATCGTTTTAGACACACTTTTGGAGTAAAACTTACAGAAATGAAATTAGATGATGATAGCATTGCAAGGCTGTTGGGGCATAAGGATACACGAACCATACCACATTATCGGCGGTTAAGAAACGAAGCATTAGCGGAAGGATACAAAGGCTGTACGAGATGAAATGAATAATTATTAGCACAATACAGGAG
>ENA-OQAX01000028-OQAX01000028.1-human-gut-metagenome-genome-assembly--contig:-NODE-28-length-27218-cov-2.863165_pt1 | contig 27218 bp, 29 predicted proteins | sample MGYA00242741_ERZ504539 | MGnify/ENA primary metagenome ERZ504539 (study PRJEB26092, sample SAMD00036277) | human gut metagenome | host: Homo sapiens | study: EMG produced TPA metagenomics assembly of... | reverse complement strand
ATACATGGGTCGAACAATCCCTACAACATTATAATGATGGTTATGTCAATATTCCATCATCTCAAATTGTAAAAAGATTTGATATTACTGAGTATTTAAAGCAAGATGATAGACACACAGTTTCTCACCTTCATGGACAAATTCATTTTGAATATCCAGAATTTGATATAGTACAAAATAATGAATATTTCAAAAGGGAAGAAGTCTATACATTATACAAATATAACAATTACGTTGATGCAAAAAACATAGAGAACAAAGTATACGCACTCCAGATAAAACGCAATACGGAAACGCACTTTTTACGTCTAATATTATAACTGGATTAATGAAAAATGATAAACTTCTTTGGAATCCATTTATAGCTTATCATAATAAACTTGTCAATAGTCTTCTTTCTAATCCAAATCTTATCATAATAGGGTATGGTTTTTCCGATTTATATTTAAACAGACTATTGCTACAATATCATAATAATTTTTTGATAACAAAAAAACATTAATCATAGATTATATTGATAAAAATAAATATAATTTAGCATATAATTCACCTTTTGATTCTGCCGCCAAAACAAAATTCACCAATTATATTTTTAAAAAAGATGGATGGTACCATTATCCTAAATATGACAAAGGTGACTTTTTTCTGTCAAATGATAATGCCGTATGCATTTATAAAAATGGCTTTAGAGATACTGTTAATCATCATTGGATGATATTTGCAATTTTTTATAAATGACAAAGTACACAAACAGGACTCCTGTTGCTGATTTCTCAGTTGTCACTAATCAGATTTGTTTCCCTGTCACAGATCTGCTAAATTTTGTGTCATTATCATTTTTGTGCAATCCGGCAGATTTCCTGCCGGATTATCTGTTTCATTTACAATGTTACATATGAGCTGAGTGTGCTTCAAGTGTTTTTACAATACTGATGATGTCCACCTTTGACAGCTTCGGATAGTCCTGTTCAAGGCGTTCCCTGTTCCAGAAGCAGTCCGACAGAGACGATATTTTCTGTGCCCGATCCCCCCAGTTGGGAATACACAGATACTTTCCATATGCATTGTTTTTCTACTAGCAAATGGAAAGTGCTCCACGGGCGGTCACCTCAAACTCATTTCTGTTTATGTTTAATGGACGGATATGACCGGTCCAGTTTTTTTCATTGCTGTCCGGATCGCTGCACTGGTAATAGGATCCATAGCTACTGGGGTCAGATCATCGAAAAAATCCGGGAAGAAAGTAATCTTTACATAAAATGATACAGAAATTTTTATAAAGCAAGAAGAAGAACAAAAATTCCCAAATAGGACTCCTATCATCATTACGATAGGGGTTCTTTTTTGTCAAAATTTATTCTATGATTGTCGAAAAGTTTCTCTGGTAAACAAACAACAAGCTCTGATAAAATATAAATACAAAATATGTGACAGGGAGGTGACATCCATAATACATCAGACAGATCTGGCACAGACGATAGACCTTGCCGCAGGACGTGCAAGATATGATGAATGTGCCAAGAAACTATTAACCTATAAGGCAGTTGCTGCCTGGATCCTCAAATCCTGTACAAAAGAATTTTCCCAATACAGCGTCAAGTTTATCTGTGAAAACTGCTTAAAGGGCAACATCGAAGTTTCCAGCCGGGCAGTGCATCAGGATCAGCCTGACCATACCGGGACACTGAATGGAAACGAAGAAAGCCCGTCTTCAGGATGATTTCGGCATTGCCATGACAGAAGAATTTGAAAGCAAGGTGCAGGATATGTGTAATCTTGGAAAAGCACTTGTTGAACAGGGTATTGAACAGGGCATTGTAAAGGGTATCGAACAAGGAATGGAACAAGGTGTAGAACAGAAAAATCTGTCCCTTGCAGAAATGATGCTCAAAGATAAGGAACCAATTGACAAGATAAAAAAATATACCGGTTTTGCCACAGATAAGCTGGAAGAGATTGCAAAATCTATGGGAATGACTCTTAGGAACATGGTAGTTGAAATGCATGCATTCAACATAACATCCGAAGACGAAAAGAAAGTCTTTATCTCTTATAATCTGTTTTACTACAGGTTGGCAGTCCTTTTGTATCCCAGGACATCCCGGCCTGTTTTATCCAGGTATTTGTTCCGAGAAGAAAGCCGTTTGACTGAGCATCCAGGATGTACCATTTACCACCAACCTTTACCTGATTCCACTGGTGGCTTGGGTTACTGGCTTTGGCATTTGCATGAACGTAACGGCAGTCTACCCCGATCGCATCACAGAGTGCTTTCATGCCTCTTGCATATCCGGAACACTGTGCTTCTCCATATACCAGTGCACCCCAGGCTGTATTTGCATAATTATACTGCCATCCCCTGTATGCATATCTACAATTGCTGCGGAGATAATTAAAAGCAGTCAGGACTTTATCATAATCTGACATTCCTTTGCGGATATAATTCAGTTTAAAGCTCTGTACAACACTTCTTACCTGCGCCAGATGGGCAGTATCCAGATATGGACCATACACACTGCCATAACTATAATCACCTTTTACAGTAGGAGATTTTAAGGTTATCTTTCTGGCTGCGCTCTTATCACTATATATGTTTTTCCCATTTACATTCTCTGTTACGCGAAGCTTCTGCAGATGAGGCATTGCAGAAATCGTATATCCGGTTACTTCGTGCACTGTTTAAAGGGGTACAGATATCTCAGTTCCTGGCAGGTGCTTATATGACAGGAATCCTGCCAATAAAAAAATATGGAACACTGTCTGCATTGACAGACTTTCGTGAATTTTCAATGCTGGAACCGGGGCTTCTGGCAGAATATGTTGGCTTTACGGAGAAAGAAGTCAGGGATTTATGCCAGACAAATTATATGGATTTTGATGGATTAAAAACAGCATTTCAGATGCTCTGGTAACTCAGTTGCCGAGTAGTTCACTATGATGCATATATAAGTCTTTCAAATGATAAATCTCATATATTTTTGTAACCGCATTGGTAAGAGATGTTTCGTGCAGTGGATAATACTGCTTATATAATTTTTCCGGTTTTACAATGTCAATTATTTCAGAAGACCAGAGCCGGTACTTCCATTGCAGAGTAATATAGCAGTCAGACATCCATTCCAGAATAAATTCATCATAAGTATTACTTATTTCTGCATTTAAATCTACAGTAATTCCCATATTTCCCATAATCTGTTTCGGAGTTTTACATAAATACAGGGGATTCCCCATATCCATATATCTACGATAATCACTTTTCATATATTTATAGATTATACCAAAACAGTCAGAACAGTTTCGAGCTATCAATTAAATAAATATCTTCCAGATAGTTTTGCACTGTTCAGGTAACCTGAATCATATGCCGGATTATTCATAAAAATCGCCCTCCTGATGATAGAGTAAAAAATCTCCCCCATAGCAGTTCTCACCGTAATTCCCGGAACTTCGAATCCTTCCAGCAAAAATTGCACGGTTTCTTGCAGAAAAAAAATTGATTTACTTCTCTGCGAGCGTGAAAATCAGCTGTTACATCTGATTCGTCTTTGTATACCTGCCATGCATCTTTCCATTCAATCTGTTTAAATGCTTTTTGTGATTTCAAAAATATCTGATTACCAAGAGAACCTTTATAGAAAAGTTTTCTTTATTTCTTCAATATTGATCTGATTTAGCAGAAAAGCTTCTATGACCTGTGTATAACTGTCATCTGCGCGATAGCCTTTGATAATATCAAAATCTGCTGTAGAAATACGGTACATTTCTACAATCCGCGAACCTGTGATTTCAGCACTCTCCAGGCTTGTTCCCCTGTTGGCAATGACCTCTGCGATCCAGGCTAAGATACCATAATCGTTCAGATCCATTATTTTCAGACCAGAAGTATTCAAAATATACCGGTTAACAAAAGAGTGTTCCGGATCACCATTTAAAACAGCCCAGCTTTTTGCACGGTCTTTATATTCAGTGGTATAAAAATCCATTTCCATAATCATTATCTGTTTTTCCACCCTGATAAATTGGTTCTTTTAAAATATGATCAGAACCATGATAAACAATTACATTCTCATATGCTATATCAGAGTCCATAATATTAACATGACTTTTCACTTTTATACCCTCCTTAAATTTACTTTTCAGCTGATTTTATTATAACATTGTTCTAACATCTATGTCAGTATAAAGATTTCGACACAAAGCGTTTGATTTTTACCAACAAAAATGGAAGTGGTAAAACAAGTATATTAGATATAGTAGTATATTATATTTTATCCCAATATAAATAAAGAGCCCCTGATCAGATGGATCAAAAAACTCCTGCTGATGTTTTTTGGTTTACCAGTATTTTTTTATATAGTTGACAGCTATAGTGGTTCAGTTGTCAAGACAAAAAATTTAAGCATTTTTATAATGAACTGATATATGTAACTGGGTAGGGGAGAAAATCCCCCCTTAGGCTGCATGATTATCCAGTAACAGGATTGGATAATAGCAGGATGAGTAGGGTCTCACGAGGTAAAACACTAATCTTTCTTTATATCCGCTGAGCAGTTTCCGGCTGGCAATTTTTGCACACTAAATCAACATAATCTGTCATAGACGTTGTAAAAAGTTGTGTGCTATATTGATTATATAAAGAATAATTCTTTCGATGCACCAGACCACTGATTTGGTACAGTGCAACTTCCAAACAAAAACCACCATTATTTCCAAGGAGGATTTGAAAGATGAAAAAGAAATTGTTAGCTTTATTACTGGCTTCTTCTATGGCTCTAATGAATGTTGCTCCTACATATGGTACAGATATTTTACTGACCCGGATAATGCGGTAAACGAAGATATAATTTCTGTTTCTGAGGAGCTTGATAACAATGGAGAGTTCAATGACACTGAAGATGAGTTTACTTCGGAACAGACAGATGATGATTTCTTTTCGGATGAAAAGGAAATGCCTTCTGTTCAGGAGGGGGACACGTTGGTTGCAAATACAGGGCAGGGAATAACAGCTGGTACTTCCACATATTCCTCAAAGTCTTCCTTTGGCCGGAGAAAGGCTCTTTCCCAGCTTCAGGGTATGGGAATCAACAGCGGATCTTACAGCTGGAACTGGGCAAATCCTGAATATACTTCCTATTATACAGATGAGGCAGGAAATCTTCATATTGTTGCCTGGAAAGATCAGACTTTATACGATGCCTCCTGCAATTCCGATCTTAATGTTACCAATGTAACAACAGTAAAGCTTCCGCTTCCATTGTGGGGAGGATTCTATGCTGCACCAGACGGGAATTTTTATGTTGCAGTAGGACAGAAGAATCTGAACGAAGACAATAGCATAACGGCTGTCCGGATCCTCAAATACAGCTGTGCCTGGAAACTGCTTGGTGCAACGGACATTGGTGGCGGATATACAAATATGTTTGAAGGAATCTACATTCCTTTTGACGCTGCTTCCCTGCGCATGACCCAGATCGGTTCTACCCTGATCGTACACACAGGACGGGAAATGTATGGGATGGAAGGGATACATCATCAGAGTAATATCACTTTTGTCATTAACATTCAGGATATGACGCTTATTAATTCAGATATGCCTTATTGCAGCCATTCCTTTAATCAGTTTGTTGTAAATGATGGCTCTCATGTGTATTTTCTGGATCATGGGGATGCTTATTACAGAGGTCTGATCCTGTCCTCCTTCTCCGCATATTCCGGCGGATATATCGCTCAGGAGCGTGCGGTAAATATCTTTCCTTTTATGGGAGCTACAGGTGATAATTATACCGGATGCGAGGTAACCGGATTTTCTCTGGCAGGAAATAATCTGATCACAGTAGGCAAGTCTGTTCCCCATGGTTTTGCTGTAAATGGACAGACCGGATATGAGAATCTTAACAAAAATATCTTTATGATAATCACAGATAAGAACAGTATGGCTTCCAGATTTATCTGGCTCACTCAGTATTCACCGTCAGGAGCAGAAATAACTCTGACGGAACCAAAGCTCATCCCGACAGGAAATGATCGATGCGCAGTCCTTTTCTCAGAGGAAACCTCAGAACAGAGTATTCTGCATTATCTCCTTATGGATGCTTCCGGAAACGTAATATTATCCAAATTATACAAGAATGTAACGATCCAGACGGATTCCCAGCCAATCTTATGGGGACGTAATATTGTATGGGTATCCGGAAATTATGATAACGGCAACTATGACAGTTCCCGCACATACCTGTATGAAATCCCCGTAGTGACAACTCCACTTAATGGAATTGCTCTGAACCAGACAAATCTGACAATTGACGAAGGAAATACACAAAAACTCACACCTTCCTTTACACCATCTAACTCTGATGATGTAAAAGATGTGGTCTGGACAAGCAGTAATCCTGGGGTTGCGTCTGTCTCAGAGGATGGAACCGTTCAGGGAAATGGTTATGGCCAGGCAGTAATCACTGCTTCTGCCGGAGATTTTCAGGCCCAGTGTCAGGTGACGGTAAAGGTATCTGAGAACAACACACCACTGACAAAACCTGTGCTGAAACTTTCCCAGAAATCTGCAGATCAAATACATTTAACCTGGAAAAAGGTTTCGAGTGCCAAAGGATACCAGATTTACTGCAGGACAGATTCCCAGTCTTCTTATAAGCGGATAAAAACTCTGAAAACAGGAGCTGTCAGTTTCGATGCAGCTGTAGTACCGGGAGTAACCTATTCATTTAAAGTCCGTGCTTATGGAACCAATGCAAGTGGAAAAAACAAATATTCTAAATTTTCAGCGGTGAAATCAAGAAAAGCTGCTGTCCCGGCTCCATCTAAGGTTTCATGTAAAATGAGTAACGGTGGTACAGAGGTTTCCTGGACAAAAGTAGCCGGTGCTTCCGGATATGTGATTTACCGCAATGGTTCCGCTGCCAAAACAGTGAAGTCCTCTGTCTCAACCTGGAAAGACACAAAAGCTTATGATTCCCAGACAGGCATGTACTGGGTTTATAACTATTATGTAAAAGCTTTTAAGACAGTAAACGGTAAGCGAATATACAGTAAGCCCACAAAAACAGTAAATTTTTACTCGTAAATTATAAAACTACAAAAAGCACTATCACTTTGGTAAATAAAGTATAAAACAGGGCAGTCTCATCGGCAAAAATTTTTGCCAGGAGACTGCCCTGAGTATTTGTCTTATTTCACTTCTACTAATTCAATCTTGAAGTTAAGTTCTTTTCCAGCCATTTCGTGGTTTGCATCAAATGTGATATTTTTCTCATCTTTAGCTGTTACTTTAACAGGGAATGGCTGACCGAACTGGTTTGACAGGTATACCTGCTGGCCAACTGTCAGGTCTTCGGAACCTGGGAGCTGGGCGATTTCCATAGTGAAGATAGCGTTTGGATCTGCCATACCATATGCTTCTTCAGGCATAAGGTGAACATCAATAATCTGTCCAACTTCCATGTCAGCTACAGCCGCATCAAATCCTCTGATCATCTGGCCTGCGCCGCAGATGAATTCCAGCGGTTCGCCACGATCGTAAGAGGAATCAAACTGTGTTCCATCATTGAAAGTTCCTCTGTAATGTGTGCGGCAGGTTTTTCCTACATTGCGTCCTGTAAGCTGTGGCTGTGATCCGCCACATCCACCGCATCCACCACCACAGCTGTCTCCACAGGAGTGTCCCTCCTCATGACTGCCGCAGGAATGTCCTTCTTCATGATGGTGATGGTCGCAGTTGGCTCCGGAAGACACTAATTCGCCTTTTAAATAGCTTTCAACTGCCTGGTCAGTATTTCCCTGGGCTCCGGCACATAATTCAATTCCTGCCTCTGTGAGAGCTGTCTGAGCACCACCGCCGATGCCACCGCAGATCAGAACATTTACACCCTGCTCAGCCAGCAGACCTGCAAGTGCGCCATGTCCTGTACCGTTAGAACCGATTACTTCACTGGAAACTACTTTGTTGTCTTCCACTTCATAAACTTTAAAAGACTCTGTTTTTCCAAAATGCTGAAAAATCTCTCCATTATCATATGTTACTGCAATTTTCATTTGAAAAATCCTCCAATTATTTTTTATACCCATTCAGTCCAGTATAAACTGTCTACGACACAAAAGCAAGGCTATTTGATCAGGTAATTCTCAATTCCATTTGCAATTCCCCGTACCATTTTTTTCTGATAGAACTTTGCTGCATACGGCGGTCTTCGGAGGGATTGCTCATATATCCCATTTCAATGATCGTTGTCGGAACTTTGCTCCAGTTGTTTCCGGTCATAGAGTCTGTTTCCCAGACGTATTCTTTTCTGCATCCTGTAGCTGACACATATGCATTGAGCACAGCCTCAGAGAGAGCTTTGTTTTTTCTGTACATAGATGAAATATAAGGACTGTTTCTGGTTGTACAAATAGTCAGTGCTCCACTGATAGAGGAATTATCACTTCCATTGGCGTGGATACGGATATACGCATCCGCGTTTTGCCTTATTTGCCACTTTTTGCGCGGTCAATACAGCTGAGAGCTACTTTACTGTTGGTTCTGGTCATTACTACCTTAAACCCTCTTTTTCTGAAGAAGGGTTCTTAGCTGAAGGCCAATGCTCAGATTGAGCTTATATTCCTCCACACCTGTAGCAACACCCTGGGTTCCGGACGTATCTTTTCTCTTTCAGCTGGCTGGAACCAGGCCCAAGAGGTTCATAACCACCGGCAACGACAGCAGAATGCCCCGGATCCAGTACAACAACAGGAGTCCAGACCCCTTTACTGTTGATCTTTCGTCCATTTACAGTCTGATTGATACGCATTCTTCCGGTCTGTTTGCCAAAATACCTGAAACGATTATGAATACGGTGCCACCCTGTAAGCATAGTACCGTCTGCGGCAAAACAGTAATAATACTTGCCGATTTTGTGCAGATCTGTCAGCTTTTTGCCATTCTTATAATAGTATTTTTTTCCACCGTAGGTTTTCCATCCGGTGAAAGTACTGCTGACAGATGCTGCCTGGACATCTGTAAAATCTACAGCAGGCAAAGCTGTGACTAAGAGAAGAATACACAAGAGCCAGATAAAACATGATTTCCTTTTCTTCATACATGACTTCCTTTCATATAGAGATATTTTAAGTGATGGTTCTGTATGTTGATTATATCATGTAATTGTCTGGGAGTGTGGAAAAAAGCATATAAAAAGAACGACTCCGGTCGCAATGACCGGAGCCTTCTTTTTAGGAATCTGTATTAATTACCCAAATGGATTATTTAACAGTAGCCTTTTTCAGGTTTGACCATGGGCTGAAGACTTTCTTTCCGTCTTCGGATGTTCTGTTGAATGCATGCATTCCAACTACCCATGTTCCCTTTGGTACCTTCTTGAATGTTGCTGTTACTGTACCTTCTTTGAGGTTCAGTTTCTTGTGATTGCCATACTGGTATGGACGTGTCTCACCGTTTTCTTTCTTGGATCCAGTTCCAAGTACTACATCGTAACCAGTTGCGTTTGCAGCAGCTTTGTATGTTACTTTGATAGTAGATCCGCTTACTTTAACGTTTGTGATAACCGGAGCATCTGGTGTGATTGCTGTTACAGAGAATGGATAAGCATTGGACCATTCACCAAATACTTTCTTACCGTTCTCATCACGTGTCCAAGCGTGGCAGTATGCATAGTACATACCCTGATCTACATATTTGAATGTAGTAGAAGTCTGTACCTGATTCTTACTGATAGATGTATAATCTTTGTTTGTGATGCAATCACGGTCTGTAGAAATTACATAATCATAACCTGCAGCGCCGTCAGCTTCACCAGAAAGGATAACAGTTGCTTTGTTACCAACAACTTTAACATTGCTGATTACTGGAGCACCAACATTTTCAGATTTCTTTACAGATACTTTCTGGCTTCCTGTATAGCTCTTGCTATCAGCTTTAGCTGTTACAGTAGCAGTTCCATCACCATTGTCTTTTACATCGTATTCTGTTGCTGGAACGATTACGCTACCATTAAGTACAGTAGTTGTTAATTTACCGTTTGTTTCGGAAATTTCAACTGTTGTATTAGCAATGTCTTTTTTAACAATCTTCCATGTTATATCAATAGTATATGTGTTTGTAGTGTCATTTACAACTGGATTGCTGAATACTCCAGTCCATTCACCTGTACCATTGCTCAGTTTATATCCATTTTTTAAGCTTTAATGTAGCTTTTAATACTTTATTTGAAGCTGTAACATCTACATTGTTAGAAAGTCCTGTGAATTCATAATCAGTTCCTTCTACTAATGTTTTATCGCCAACCTTAATTATTACATTTGGTGTAACAGCTACACCACCAGCATATTCTGTGTCTGATACAGTAATATTTTTGCGACCTACAGTAACTCCTTCAATTGCGAAGTCCTGAGCTTTTGTATAAGTTACATCGCTTCCTTCAAATTTTGTAGAACCAGCATAGTTTCCAATACCTGTAACATAAACATATGCTTTTGGTCCGGTAATATTATTGAAATACTTGATTTCATAATCTTTACCTTCAACAAGATTCATAGTTCCATATTTAGCTACGCTTGGAACAAATTTAATGTCTTTAAATGTTTTTTCTGTTCCGTCATATCCAAATACATAATTTGTTTTGGTAAAGTCAATCTTATCACCGTTTTCATCAAATGCGTAGAATGTACCATTAAATAGCTGGTAGTAAGTGCTCTAGGAAGAATCTTAAATCCAACTTCTTTAGTTTCACCAACAAAGTTAGTATTTGTTTTTACTGGTGCTAATGTTACTGTTGCATCACCAACATTTACATTTACTTTAGAAGTTTGTTGGGTATGTAATTGCAAAATCAGAAGCGCTCAGTTCAACATCATTTAATGTGATTTAAAATTAGAAGTTGTTGGCTTAATCTGACTTCCTGTATAGGTAAATGCTTCTTTTTCTGCGTCAGTAGTAGCTTTTACTTCAACTTTAACATCACTCAGATTTGCTTTGTTAATTGTAAATTTAGCTGTCTGAGTTCCAGAATAATCACCTTTTCCTACAACAGTTACTGTAGCTTCACCAGCATTTTTGTTGTTAGAGCAGGACTGGATTTCATAATCAATACCAGATGCCAGTTCTACACCATCAACTGTTAATTTTACAGTCGGTGTAATTGCTTTTCCAGTATAAGTATAAGATCCTACAACTTCAAGTTTTGCATTAGTATCAGCGATATCTTTGTTAGTTACAGTTGTTGTTTTGGAAGCAGTAACTTCAGTTGTACCAGTTGTATAGTTTTTGTTTTTGATATCTGTTTCTACTAATTTTGTAGTAATTGTTGCACCTACTGAAACAGGAGTTGTGCTTGAAGTATATGTTAATTTATATGCATCTGCCGGAACATCTTTTTTCTTTCCTGTAGCGCCTGCTTTAACAGTAACTTTTCCATCCATGTAGTCAGATGCGGTCTGAAGACTTCCATTGTACTGAACTTTTTCAGGAACAGTAATATCTGCAGCTTCGATTACTGCGGCATTAATTGTAAATGTACCAATTTTAACACGGCCACTATAGTTTCCAGTACCTACAATGTAAACTTCTACGTCTTTTTTGGAAACAGCCTTAGCATTTGTGTTATCATTTACATACTCTACTTTGTAATCACTTGTAGATAAGTTAACATTTGTAGTTCCACTAACAAATTTAACATCTTTAATATCTTTAGTGATTGCCTCACCAGTGTATGTTTCAGCTCCTAAATCTTCAGCAGAATTTGCTTGTTTATCTTTAGTTGTGCCAAGTGTATATCTTAATCCATCTACTGTAAGTTTATTTAATGTTACAGAAAGATTTACGGTTGTGTTTCCGATAACGTTTGTATTATCACCATTTACAGAAACAGATAAAGTTGTCGCACCACTTGCTAAAGTTGTTGGAGCAACAGTAATAGCAGAAGAAATATAAGATGTTACCTCTGTGTCGCCAATGTAGAAATGAATTGCATTCTTTACAGCTGTTGCATTAGATGCATCATCTTTTCCAATACTGTCAGTAACAATTTTGAAATCTGACATCTGATTAGCAACAACTTTAACTTTATCTGTTGTAACTTTTATTACATTACCTGTATAATTGCGATTTGTTTTTTCATCTTTATCTAAGGAGTCTGTAGCAATGCTCAATGTGCTTTCAGTGCCAACAGCAGTTAATCCACTTCCAGTAACTGTATATACAGATGTTGGAAGAGTTTCTCCTGTTACAGTGTCTTTAACTGTTACATAATCAGAAGAGATTTTAGATCTTTCTGCATAAGAAACAGTATTTTTCTTTAATGTTAATTCTAATTTGTCTGGATTCAGAGTACGTTTGTTAATTATAAAAGGTGCTTTAATCTGTCCTGTATATCCTGCTTTGTCTACAGTAGCAACAACCTGAAGTGTTTTTCCAGCAGGTGTAGCATTTACAAGATCGTCTCCCTCATATGTATACTTAAAGTCATTATATGAAAGACCTGAAATACCAGCAATTGTAAATCCAGCAATCTGAGTATCACTAAATGCCACCTGTTTACCAGTATAAGCTACAGTTGCGCCACCAAGATTTAATGTCGCAGATGAAACATCTACACTCTTAATTTCAATGCCTTCAATTGTAGTTTTAAATCCAGCATTAGCACCCGTTCCTGTAATCTCTACAGATACAATATGACCAGCATCAGTAGATACAAAAGTAGCTGATGTTAATTTACTATTTAAATCAGCAACACTTGTAGCACTTCCAGTATAAGTTCCTGAATGACCAACAACTTCTTTGCCATCAATACGAACTTTATAATCAAAGTTTGCAACATCAGTGCTACCATCTTTAAGATCGCCAGATACAGCCAAAGCGCCTGTCCAATTTGCTAATGTTAATTTAGGTGCAGTTGCAGTTGCAACATCTGTCACGTCAGTAGTATTTTCTACAACCGGAGCTTCTGTAGCATCATCAGAAAATGTTTCAGCAGCCGGAGCTTCAGTCTCAACAGCAGCATCTGTACCATCGCTGAACTCAGCAGCCCATACCGGCACATTAGAAGTAGCAAGCATTGCAACAACAAGTGACATACTTAATGTCTTTTTTGCCATGCCCTTCTTTGTGTTTTTAATCTTTGTCATGATTATAGTTCCCCTTTCCTTAATATAACTATTTCTTTTTGGGTAAAGATTCCTAGACATAATCTGTCTGTTATGGTTAATAATAGTGCTTTCACCACTTTTTGTCAAGGGTAATGCTCAAGAATTTTACAACTTTTTTAAATTTCGTACACTTCTAAAACATTTATTTTCCTTGATTTTCCATGTCTGAAATCTATAATTTGATTACAAATGTGGTGAGTTTTTCATCTTTATCACAAGATGATGTATAAGCTCACATATAAGTTAAAAAGTGGCAGAGAACCCTGTCCGATTCTCTGCCATTTTCTAATTTTATAAATTGTTGTTTCTGATTTTACCATTAATGCCAGTTTGATTTTTCTCAGGAAGCTGGCTTACAATCTTTCGGAAGTTTCCAGCTGTCAGATATTGTATCTTTTAAGTTTTTTTCTTACTATATTCATATATTGTATTTTCGTGTTTTGTTCTATTAAATAGGCAGTGTAAAACTCTTCCCAACTGAAATACTCTCTACTATCTGCCAGTTCATAAGTCTTTTTCTGTTGCTTCTGAGGTTCTGTCTATAATATTTGCTCTTAACAACAAATACTCAAATGATTCCGGTGCGTATAATACGATTTTGTTTCTGCTATCTCTTATATACTGCATTACATGCTGCATCTCTGGACCGAATGCGGCTCCGTCTACAATTGCAAGAATTTCTTTCTCATGGCTTTTCTGCAGATACGAAAGTATGTTGCTTTTTCCTTCTGCTGAGCAACACGTTTCTCCGAACAATTTATGATAGAATTCGTATCCTGAATTAGAGTCTTCTGTTATGATCAGATCTGGATGGATATCTTCATTTGCCTGCAAATTATATAACTGATAAGTTTCATTATATATCCTTCTGGCGTTCTGATATTTCTGGCTATCCCGTTCTTGTCTCATACCGTAAATTTCTTCAATACTATATGGCAAATGTTCCAGACTGTCCCTTGTGACCAGAACAAAGTAATTATCGCTTCCTTTCACCATCTTAGTAAACTCTTTACTACGTAAGAATAGTGCCCCTTCATCAATAAATATAATACATTGCTGTAGCGTGGCAAGTCTTTCTTTCCATGAAGCGTTTTCTATTACCACACATCTCTTTTCACATATTTCAGTAATTCCTGATGATATGCCATTGTTCTCATAATCAGAAATCATTCTAAGAAGTTCTGTTTTTCCTGTTGCGGAATCTCCCTGAATAACGGTGATATTTCTCTTTACGGTAAGATGATAATGAACTCGTTTATTATATATTTCGATATCATACTTTCCTGTCATAATTTATTATCCTCTCAACAATCGGTTTACAATGATTTCGTCATCAAGTTCAAGCATAGTGTGTACAGTTTTTCCTGTATTTACAATATAGATATCAAATGGCTGTTTTCCAAAGTCCATGATATATCCCAGGCGAATTGTAATATCTTTTTGTTCTGCCAGTCTTAAAATCCATTGTGCACAATTATTTCCACAGGCAGATGCATTAAAAAATATGGTCTGGATCATTTTGCATCAAAATCAGGGTTTTTACTCCTCCCGACAGACGCTCTGGTGGAATCGGGCCGAGAAATGGGCTGTCGATCATACATGGTCCTTTTACTTCTGATCCATCTATATCTTTAATCATTTTTCTGGAAGTCTCTGATGTAATCCACTCGTCTTCATATGTGTTATTAAAGAACACATCGGGATTAAAAATATAATTGCCTCCCGGGTTGTCCCCAAAGAATATTTTCAGCATCTTGTATTCCTCCATTCTGTCAAAACTGATTATCTTTCCTTATTCTATCAAAAATACATTCTTATTACCAGTATTACAAAAAACAGCAGGGAACTTTCTACTGTTCTCTGCTGTTTCTTTACTATTCCTTTCAGAATGATAGCCTCTACTATCATGGGCCTGAAGTGAACGTTTTATTTCTTATTATAATCTGTTCATTATTCTTTCTAACAATAACCTTATCCAGATGCCAGATATCATCTACATATTCCTGGATGGTTCTGTCAGATGTGAATTTACCGCTGCATGCTGTGTTGAGGAGTGCTTTCTTAGCCCAGCCTTTTTCATCTCTGTATGCTGCTTCTACGCGTTTCTGTGCGTCTGCATAGGAACGGAAGTCTGCGAGGATGAAGTAGCGGTCTGCTCTGTCTGTGTTCTTTGTGTTGAGAAGTGAATCGTACAGGTCACGGAAGAGTTCTGTATCATTGGAGAAGGTTCCGTTGATGAGCTGCATCAGTACCTGACGGATTTCTTCATCTGTGTTGTAGATCACGTTTGGATCGTATCCGCCGTTGTTTTCGTAGTTGATTACTTCGTCGGAGCTTAAACCGAAGATGAATGCGTTTTCTGCGCCAACTTCTTCTACGATCTCTACGTTAGCACCGTCCATTGTTCCAAGTGTAGGAGCACCGTTGAGCATGAACTTCATGTTACCTGTACCGGATGCTTCTTTACTTGCTGTGGAGATCTGCTCGGAAACGTCTGCTGCTGCGAAGATCCACTCAGCGTTGGATACTCTGTAGTTTTCGATGAATACAACTTTGATCTTGCCGTTGATGGAAGCATCGTTGTTTACTACGTCTGCTACGGAATTGATGAGTTTGATGATCTTCTTGGCTGTTGCGTAACCTGCGGATGCTTTTGCACCGAAGATGAATGTTCTTGGATAGAATTCCATTTCCGGATGCATCTTGATCTGGTTGTACAGATAGATAACATGCAGGATGTTCAGGAGCTGACGTTTGTACTCGTGAAGTCTCTTAACCTGTACATCGAAGATGGAGTGCGGGTCTACTTCTACGCCATTGTGCTCAAGGATGTATTTAGCCAGACGCTCTTTGTTCTTGAACTTAATGTTCATGAATTCCTGGAGTGCTTTTTCATCATCTGCGTAAACTGCCAGTTTCTTTAACTGCGGAAGGTCTGTGATCCAGTCCGGTCCGATATGCTCTGTGATCCAGTCTGCAAGGAGTGGATTTGCGTGGAGCAGGAAACGTCTCTGAGTGATACCGTTTGTCTTGTTGTTGAATTTCTCAGGCATCATTTCATAGAAGTCTTTTAATTCCTGATTCTTCAGGATCTCTGTATGAAGGCGTGCAACACCGTTTACAGAGTAGCCTGCTGCGATTGCAAGGTGAGCCATCTTAACCTGTCCGTCATAGATGATAGCCATCTTTTTGATCTTCTCATAATTTCCCGGATATTTTGCCTGGATCTCAAGGATGAAACGACGGTTGATCTCTTCGATGATCTGGTATACACGCGGAAGCAGTCTGGAGAAGAGCTCGATCGGCCATTTCTCAAGTGCTTCGGACATGATAGTATGGTTTGTGTAAGCAACAGATTTTCTTGTTACTTCCCATGCTTCATCCCATCCGAGTCCTTCTTCGTCCATGAGGATACGCATTAACTCTGCTACTGCTACAGTCGGATGTGTATCGTTCATCTGGAATGTTACTTTTTCATATAATTTATGGATATCGTCATGTTTCTTTTTGTATTTGGCAATTGCTGCCTGGAGGCTTGCAGATACAAAGAAGTACTGCTGTTTCAGTCTCAGCTCTTTACCTGCATAGTGGTTGTCGTTCGGATAAAGGACTTCTACGATATTGCGGGCAAGGTTCTCCTGCTCTACTGCTTTCTTGTAATCACCCTTGTCAAAGGAATCAAGCTCGAAGTCTACGATCGGCTCTGCATCCCAGATACGAAGTGTGTTTACTACATCATTGTCATATCCTGTGATCGGCATATCATAAGGAATGGCTTTTACTGCCTGATATCCTTCGTGGATAAATTTGTTTCCGCCCTTTTCAGGATCGTACTCTACTCTTACATATCCGCCGAAGTGTACTTCCTTGGCATATTCCGGACGACGCAGTTCGAATGGGTAACCGTTCTTTAACCAGTTATCCGGTACCTCGATCTGATAACCGTTCTGGATTTTCTGTTTGAACATTCCGTAATGGTAACGGATTCCGCAGCATATGCTGCGTAATTTAAGTTGCGAGAGAATCAAGGAAGCATGCAGCCAGTCTTCCCAGACCACCGTTTCCAGTGCCGGATCCGTTCCTGATCTTCGATACAGTTAAGGTCAAATCCCAGCTCTTCGAGAGCTTCTTTTACTTCACCGTAAGCGCAAAGGTTGATCAGGTTGTTTCCGAGAGCACGTCCCATCAGGAATTCCATGGACATATAGTATACGATCTTCGGATCCTGTTCGTCATAAGCTTTCTGTGTTGCAAGCCAGTTATCAATGATAACATCTTTTACAGAGTAGCTTACTGCCTGGAAAATCTGCTCCTGTGTAGCTTCTTCAATTGTTTTTCGATAGAGGAATTTTACGTTGTCTTTTACGCTTTTCTTGAATGCCTCTTTCTTGAACATTTCGTTTGTCATTTCATACCTCCCGTAATGGTTTCACTGTTCACTTTATTCTCAGCAATACACCTTGCGGATATTGCCGGTGAACCTCTTCATTCCGTCAACTCTTCTGTTTTCTCATATCAGAGAAATTGGGGGCAAAGAATCTCTGCCTCCAATTTCCTCTCTGAAATCAGACTGTCAAGGATAATGATACTCTTTTTTCGACAGTCTGTCATGTGTATAATTGCCGAATTTTATAACATTTTTTTGTTGTCGTTACTGTTCACAGCAACACGCTTCGCGATGCACAGAATTTTATGCTAATCGCATAAATTCGCGCGGTATGTCTCGGGTTTTCTGTGAAATACCTGTAACTTATCATTACCTTGTCAGTAGTTGACCGAATGTTGTCAATTACAGTTTCTTAACACCCATAGTTACTGCTTCTTTGTTGATGTTCCACTCTTTCACATAACCATCGGTCTCGCCAAGTACCATTTCGTCTGCAAGTACTTCTGACTTGATCTCATCTTCGTGTGCTTTCATGACATCCTGGATCTTGTCGTTTCCGTGAGCGTATACTACGATCTTGTCCATAACTTCGAAGCCGGCTTCCTTACGCATGGTCTGGATCTTGCTGATGATCTCACGTACGAATCCCTCTTCGATCAGTTCAGGTGTCAGGTTTGTATCAAGAACTACGGATGTTTCACCGTCAGATTCGGATACATAGCCTTCTGTCTGTGCTGTTTCAATAAGAAGGTCTTCTTCTGTAAGCTCTACATCGTTTCCGTTGATATCCAGTTTCAGGACACCGTTGGTTCTCAGTTCGTTCATTGCTGCTGTTCCATTGATGTCTGTGAGAGCCTGTCTGATTCCTCCAAGGAGCTTACCGTATTTCGGTCCTACTGTACGAAGCTGTGGTTTGAAGCTGTAGGAGATAAAGGATTCTACATCATCTGCGAATTTTACTTCTTTGACATTCAGTTCGTCTGCGATGATGTCAGTGTAGAATTCACTCATTTTCTTCTCAGCTTTTACATACATGGTTCCGATCGGCTGACGGTTCTTGATGTTTGCTGTATTTCTGCAGGCACGTCCCAGAACTACGATCTCCAGAAGCTCTTTCATGTCTGCTTCCAGATCTTTGTCGATCCATGCTTCGTTTACAGTTGGGAAGTCGCAGAGATGGATACTCTCCGGAGCATCTTTGTCCACGCTTCTTACCAGGTTCTGATAGATGTCTTCTGTCATGAACGGGATCATCGGAGCTGCTGTCTTGGCGATGGTTACCAGTGCATGGTACAGAGTCATGTAAGCATTGATCTTATCCTGCTCCATTCCCTTTGCCCAGAAACGTTCACGGCTTCTTCTTACATACCAGTTACTCATCTCATCTACGAATTCCTGGAGTGCTCTTGCTGCTTCCGGGATCTTGTAGTTAGCCAGGTCATTGTCAACTGCCTGAACTGTTGTGTTTAATCTGCTAAGGAGCCATTTGTCCATAACAGGAAGCTGGTCATAGTTCAGTTCATATTTGGTCGGGTCGAAGTTGTCGATGTCTGCATATAATACGAAGAATGCGTAAGTATTCCACAGTGTGCTCATGAATTTACGCTGTCCTTCACAACTGCCTTGCCATGGAAACGGTTCGGAAGCCATGGAGCACTGTTGATGTAGAAGTACCATCTGATGGCATCTGCGCCGTATTTGTTCAGTGCATCGAATGGATCAACTGCATTTCCTTTGGACTTACTCATCTTCTGTCCGTTCTCATCCTGAACATGTCCCAGAACGATTACGTTCTTGTATGGTGCTTTGTTGAAGAGCAGTGTGGATTCTGCAAGGAGTGAGTAGAACCATCCACGGGTCTGGTCTACTGCCTCGGAGATAAAGTTTGCAGGGAACTGCTGCTCAAATAATTCTTTGTTTTCAAATGGATAATGATGCTGTGCGAAAGGCATTGCTCCTGAGTCGAACCAGCAGTCAATAACCTCCGGTACACGATGCATTTCTCCACCGCACTCCGGACACTTCAGTGTGATCTCATCGATGTATGGGCGGTGAAGCTCTACTGTCTTGGCTCTCTCATCACCGCTCATCTCGAATAACTCCTGACGGCTTCCGATGGAATGCATATGTCCGCATTCACACTGCCAGATGTTCAGTGGTGTTCCCCAGTAACGGTTACGGCTGATACCCCAGTCCTGAACGTTTTTTCAAGCCAGTCGCCGAAACGTCCTTTACCGATGCTCTCAGGAATCCAGTTGATTGTATTGTTATTTCTGATCAGGTCATCCTTAACTGCTGTCATCTTGATGAACCAGGATTCTCTTGCATAGTAGATCAGTGGTGTGTCACATCTCCAGCAGTGTGGATAATCATGCTCGAATTTCGGAGCATCGAAGAGCTTGCCTTCTTTGTCCAGATCTGTGAGGACCATAGGATCTGCTTTCTTTACGAAAACGCCTGCGTATGGTGTCTCTTTTGTCAGGTTACCCTCCGTCTACGAACTGTACGAATGGCAGTTCATAGTTACGTCCGATTCTGCTGTCGTCTTCACCGAATGCAGGTGCGATGTGAACGATACCTGTACCATCACTCATAGTAACATAGTTATCACAGGTTACGAAATGAGCTTTCTTTTTCTGTTTTGCTGCTGCCTCTCCTGCACATGCGAAAAGCGGCTCGTATGCTTTGTATTCCAGGTCTGTTCCTTTGTAGGTTTCCAGAACTTCATATGCTTTCTCGCCTTCTTCTTTTGCAAGCTTGCCAAGGACTTTGTCAAGGAGTGCTTCTGCCATATAATAGGTATATCCGTCTGCTGCCTTTACTTTGCAGTAAGTCTCATCCGGGTTTACGCAGAGTGCAACGTTGGACGGAAGTGTCCATGGTGTTGTTGTCCATGCAAGGAAGTATGCATCTTCACCAACAACCTTGAATCTTACAACTGCGGAGCGCTCTTTTACAGTTTTGTATCCCTGGGATACTTCCTGTGCGGAAAGAGGGGTACCGCATCTTGGACAGTAAGGAACGATCTTGAAGCCTTTATACAGAAGCTTCTTGTTCCAGATTTCTTTTAATGCCCACCATTCGGATTCAATATAATCGTCATAGTAAGTTACGTATGGATGTTCCATATCGGCCCAGAAACCAACAGTAGAGGAGAAATCCTCCCACATTCCTTTGTATTTCCAGACGCTTTCCTTACACTGTTTGATGAATGGCTCCATACCGTATTCTTCGATCTGCTCTTTGCCATCCAGACCAAGCTTCTTCTCTACTTCCAGTTCTACCGGAAGTCCATGGGTATCCCATCCTGCTTTACGCGGAACCATGTAGCCCTTCATTGTACGGTATCTCGGAATCATATCCTTGATTACACGGGTAAGTACATGGCCGATGTGCGGTTTGCCGTTTGCAGTGGGCGGTCCATCATAGAATGTATAGGTTTCTCCTTCTTTTCTGTTCTCCATACTTTTCTCAAAGATATGGTTTTCTTTCCAGAATTCTTCTACTTTTTTCTCACGGTCTACAAAGTTTAAGTTCGTATCAACTTTCTGGTACACAGTAATTTACCTCCTGTTTAAATTATTTGTATCAGACACCTGAAAATATGCAGGACGTTTATATACGCTAAAAAATATTTCCAGTGTCCTTTAAGAACGAAAATAAGCCCATAAAAAAATCGCCCTTTTGTAAAAGGACGAAGGTTTATTGACGTTCGCTATACCACCTGTTACATTGTACGGGCATCCTCTGCCGATACATGAATCTTTTAACGGGGATTTCCGTCAGCTCTTACCTGTCTGTACACCCTTCAGAGCTGCAACTCCGGAGTGATCTTCACTGCATTTACTCACCACCGGGCTCACACCCTCCCCGGTTCGCTGTCTGCTTTCCCCTGCAGTTACTCTCTCCATCAACGTTTTTTGTGGACATATCATTTATTTAACTATGCGGATTCATTATAAGGTCACAAAATTCACTGTGTCAAGTATTTTTTTGAATATTAGGGTAATCCTGTTACTGTTTAATAACACTGGTTACTGTCAAACTCCCGAACAGTAACACACTGTTAACATACTATCATATAAATTTTACACAGGCATTGTAATTAATGATATAATAAGGTAGAATATTTTGTCCGAACGTCATTTAAAACAATGAACCAGTACATCGTTTCGTAAATAACTATACCAATCGCGTAGGATGCGGATTCGAGTGTGCAGGTCTAAAAACGCAGGCGTAGCGGGCTACGCTGAGGCTTTTAGACCTGTGCAATCGGATTCGCAGACAAGTGAGTGGTATAGTTATTTCGAAAACGATGTACCAGGATATGGAAAGCAACTACTATGTATATTTAATGAAGGGTAATTTCAAATGTTTAAAACAAAATTTCATAAATTAATGAAACGTTTCCTCACCGGAATGCTTTGTGCAGGGATTCTGACCTCCCAGCCTGCAGTCACTTACGCTGCCGAGACCTCTGCCACTCCTGAAGCCGGTCATTCAGAAACCTATTCACAGGCCTCAGATATCGATTCTGTCAAAGGATGGCCCACAGGTCCTAATATCGAGGACAGTCCGCAGTGCTGATGGATGCAGTCACTGATACTATTCTTTATTCCAAGAATGCCAAAGATAAGCTATATCCCGCCAGTATCACTAAGATCATGACCGCTCTTCTGGCCTGTGAATATCTGAATATGGACGATACGATCACCATGTCGCAGGAAGCGGCTTATGGTATTGAGGCCGGAAGCTCCAGCATTTACGCAGAAACAGGAGAGGTTTTCACAGTAGAGCAGGCCCTGATGGCTCTGATGCTGGAATCCGCCAATGAGATGGCTCTTGCTCTGGCAGAAAAAACAAGCGGTTCTGTAAAGAAGTTTGTTGAACTGATGAACCAGAGGGCAGCTCAGCTTGGCTGTAAGAACACCCATTTTAATAATCCAAATGGTCTTCCGGATGAGACGCATTATACCACCGCAGGTGATATGATGAAGATTGCAAAGGCAGCCTGGTATAATCCCAGATTCCGTAAATTTGTGACCACACAGGTTTATGAGATTCCTCCGACTAATAAGCAGTCTGAAACCCGTTATCTTCTCAATCACCATAAGATGATGCCCGGACAGTCTTATGCATACGATGGGGTTCTGGGAGGAAAGACCGGATACACCGATGCAGCGGGAAGTACGCTTGTCACCTATGCCAAGAGAGGAAATTCCATTCTCATTGCAGTTGTGCTGAATTCTACAAACGGTGCTTTTCCTGACACAACTTCTCTGCTGGATTACGGCTTCGACAATTTTGAAAAAGTAGACTTGAATATAGATACCGATCCGGTACCGGCAGTATTTCTCCCATGCGAAAAGCACCTGTTAAAGGACTGGAATAATCTGTGTTCCTTCTATTATATGAGGCATGTGTACGTAACTGTCCCCACAGGAACCGATGTGAGCCAGCTTGTAAAGAAGCAGAAACTTCTGAACAATTCTGTCGGTCCAAAGCGAATTAAAAGTAAATATTATTTAGACGGCCATATGGTCGGATATGGAATGCAATATGAAAAGGAAATCCTTTCAGATTTCCTTCTCAACGCTTCTTTTTTAGTTTTTCGCCTGAGGCGGAGGACTTCTTTTCTTTCACGAAGTTCCTCTGCTTCTTCTGTATCTGTGAAACGCAATGTCTTCACAGCGAAATATTTCTCATCTTCTGTTTTTCGGATGCGGATCTTGCCTCTTATCAGCCCATGTTCTTCACAATTGGATATGCTGTAATAAACCTTTGGATTATTCATAAACCATCGGAGTTTGCGCTTTGCAGGCAGATGACAGACCGGACATCTGGTGCTGGTCACCTCGCGGTCTTTCATGATTCGCTCTCTTGTGGCAAATTCTCTGGATACATATTTGTCATGATCCGGATAGGAAATATGTATCTCGTCTTTTTTTTCTTCTTTGGATTCTGGTAAACATCCAGTGACGGATGATTGATGATGATTATGTTATTTATTTTCTCCAGGACTTTCGCTGTATACCACGCATCTGCAAGCGCCCGGTGAAATCCCCTGGATTTCTCTATTTTCAGCTCATCGATCGCATGCTCCAATGCACACCTGTGTGTACCGTCATCATAACTGATACTGTATAGTTTCTGCACATCATAATAGGTCACAGGTCCGGGAAGCAGATCCAGCAGGCCATAGAACTTCATATTTCTCTGAAGTTCCATCACGTCCTGATTTCCCCAGGTAAAAAAGTACCAGTCTTCTCCGCACCAGTCAATAAATTCCCTGACTGCCTGCTCAAAGGGCACTCCTTTCATTAGATCTTTATAATCTACATGAATTACCTCATGGATGCTGTCATGAATCCATTTATAGACCTGTGGTTTGATCAGTCGGTGAAAATGATCCGTTATTTCTTTTTTGCTGTTTACTTTTACAGCCCCAATCTCGATAATCTCAAATGGAAGCCTGTCGTTACGTGTTTTCTTTCCCGAAGGATTCTGATTCCATTCCAGGTCAAAGACAATATAGTTCATTCATCCGGTCCTTTTTGTTTATTACTTTTTCGCATTTATTTTCCACTGCTGATAAACATATTATTTCACAATCTTCAGTTCATACTGTCTGGTTCCCAGACCAATCTTCTCTGCCTGATCCAGTGTTGCCTGCCATTCAATGTTCGGGTTGGAATCTTTGAAATGGTCGTGGTGGCAATGCCAGTCAGGTTTTGCCAGGTGTTCTCCAAGCTGGCTGTTCTCGATTGGAGTTGCTTTCAGACAGGCATCTGCGCAGGCCTGGTCCAGAGCAACCGGGTCAAAGCTTGCAAACATTCCGATATCAGGAAGGATTGGTGCATCATTTTCGCCATGCAGTCACAGTTCGGGCTGATATCCTGAACAAGCGCTACATGGAAATGCGGACGGCCATGACAGACTGCCTGTGCATATTCTGCCATCTTACGGTCGAGAAGTTCATTTGCACTGCTGTTTGGATTGTATACGGCATCAAAACCGCAGGCTCCGATACAACGGCCGCAGCCTTTACATTTATCATAATCAATGACTGCTTTTTTATTCGGATATGTAATCGCATCACTTCCGCACTCTTTCGCGCAGCGACGGCATCCGCGGCAGAGTTCTTCATTTACTGCAGGTTTTCCGCTGGCATGCTGTTTCATCTTACCTGCGCGGCTTCCGCATCCCATTCCGATATTCTTCAGTGCACCGCCGAAGCCGGTTGCTTCATGTCCTTTGAAGTGGCTTAAGCTGATAAAAATATCTGCATCCATGATCGCATGTCCGATCAGTGCAGTCTGACAATATTCACCGTTAACTACCGGTACTTCTACTTCGTCTGTACCGCGTAAGCCATCACCGATGATGATCTGGCATCCTGTTGAAATGCTGTTAAATCCGTTGAGATTTGCGCACTCCAGATGCTCCAGTGCATTCTTACGGCTTCCCGGATAAAGAGTGTTGCAGTCTGTGAGGAACGGAAGTCCTCCCTGCTCTTTACAGAGATCAGCTACTGCTTTTGCGTAATTCGGGCGCAGGAAAGCCAGATTGCCAAGTTCTCCGAAATGCATTTTAATAGCCACGAATTTTCCATCCATATCAATGTCTTTGATTCCGGCTGTAACGCAGAGTTTCTTCAATTTATCAAGCTGGCTGGTGCCAACCGGACATCTGAAATCAGTAAAATAAACGGTTGATTTTTCCATCGTTTTTCCTCCTGTTTTTATTAATCAAAATTTGATTTTCTTTTTTATTTTATCACAAGATGCAGGTTCTTTTTCGAGATATTTTTTTGCTTACATCTGTTCGTAAAATTTTGTCACCTTTTTGTATTCTGCAGGCAAAGTGATCTGCTCTACCACAACATCTCCATCTTCTGCATTGTGGTAACGGTAAATGTAAACGCCCTCCTGGATCTCATCTCCTTCGATCAGAGAAACTGCCAGATATCCCTGTCCTTCAAATTCAAAGGTATCCATGATCGCAAAATCCCGTTCTGTTCCGTCAGATACCGGAATGCTGATTACTTCATATTCTTCCATCGTATGTTTTCCTTTCATTCATAAGCAGTCTTATTCTTATTTTCGCTGTTTTTTATTGTAGCAAAGAGTGTTAATTATATCAATCCTATTTAACCGAATCAAGTAAGTCTTACTGTGAACGGAGTGAACAGTAACAGTAAGGCCCTGCGGGTTACAAAAAGAAAGACTGCACCTCCAATGAGCACAGCCTTTCCGGTTTGGTATATTTTATTCAGTTCTGCTTACAATTGCTTATGCCATAATCGGTTTTAATGCTTCTGCAAGCTTTTCTTTCTCAGCTTCTGCCTCTTCCAGATTCTTGCCGAGAGTTGTGTAATAGATTTTGATCTTTGGTTCTGTTCCGGATGGGCGGACAACTACTGTCTCGCCGTTATCCAGCTTGTAGATCAGTACGTTTGCTGCAGGAAGTCCTGTTTCTTCCGGTTTCTGGTATCTGTTACTTTTACGATAGTATGACCTGCAATCTCTGTGAGAGGTTTGTCACGAAGTCCCTGCATCAGAGCTGACATCTTATCCATTCCGCTTAATCCCGGGAATTCGAAGCTGTCTACTTTGTTCAGGTAACGTCCGTACTGTGCATAGATCTCTTCCATTCTCTGTTTCAGGGAACTTCCGATGCTTCTGTAATATGCAGCCATTTCACAGATCAGCATAGATCCGATAACAGCATCCTTGTCACGTACATATGGTCCTGCAAGGTATCCGTAGCTCTCTTCAAATCCGAAGATAAATCTGTCTACTTCATCTGCTGCTTCAAGCTGTGCGATCTGATCGCCGATCCACTTGAATCCTGTAAGTACGCTTCTGAGTTCTACTCCATAGTGCTCTGCCACTGCATCTGCAAGTGGTGTGGAAACAATGGATTTCACTGCTACCGGGTTCTTTGGCATTGTGCCTTTTTCAATGCGGCCTGCACAGATATAGTCAAGAAGGAGTACACCTACCTCATTACCTGTTACCAGCTCATAGGAACCATCCGGGCATTTCATTGCGATACCAACACGGTCTGCATCCGGGTCAGTTGCAAGCATTAAGTCTGCACCTGTTTCTTTTGCAAGGTTTAATCCAAGCTCCAGAGCTGCAAAGATTTCCGGGTTCGGATAGCTGCAGGTTGTGAAATATCCGTTCGGATATTCCTGTTCCGGAACGATTGTGATATCTGTAATTCCGATATCTTTTAATACCTGAGTTACAGGTACAAGTCCTGATCCATTTAACGGGCTGTAAACCAGTTTCAGTCCTGCTGTCTTGCAGAGACCCGGACGAACCTGACGGGATTCAATAGCTTCATAGAGAGCCTGCTTGCAGTCATCCCCTACAAAACGGATCTTTCCCTGTTCTACACCTTCTGCGAGGACATATATTTCGCACCTGTAAGTACGTCTGTTTTCTGGATCTCTTCATATACAATGGCAGCTGATCGTCTGTCATCTGGCATCCGTCAGGACCATATGCTTTGTATCCGTTGTACTTAGCCGGGTTGTGGGATGCTGTTACCATAATACCTGCATTGCTTCATAGTAAACGTGTTGCAAAGGAAAGTGCAGGTACAGGCATCAGTGCGTCATAAATTCTGACATTGATATCATTTGCCGCCAGTACGCCTGCTGCTGTTTTTG